>SKED01000812.1_pt1 | contig 32030 bp, 28 predicted proteins | sample 4826651 | NCBI WGS metagenome assembly SKED01 (sample SAMN11008818, study PRJNA524170) | human gut metagenome | biome: Human fecal sample; material: Feces; isolation source: fecal sample from pouch patient p19 | host: Homo sapiens | place: Israel: Tel-Aviv | collected 2016-06-28 | reverse complement strand
GATCGGTCGGTGTCGATGACGGTGAGGTCCCACCTGTTCCCATTCCGAACACAGAAGTTAAGCTCACTTGTGCCGAAGATAGTTAGCTGGAAACGGCTTGTGAAAATAGGTAGTCGCCGACTTGAACAGAAAGTCCTGAGAGATTCCTCTCAGGACTTTTTTTGTTGCACAAAAATATGGAGCGGATTTTGGTCGAAATGATAACAGGACAGGACTTGACAAAAATACTACTACGCAATACAATATAGATAAGCTACTATGTATTACATAATAGATAAAAGGAGGTATCCAGTGGAAAACAACACACAATTGCTCAAGGGCGTTTTGGAATTCTGTGTTCTGAAATTCATTAGCAGAGAGCCGACCTATGGCTATGAGATCGTGATGCATCTAAAACAGGTCGGGTTTTCTGACTTGAGTGAAAGTACACTCTATCCGCTGTTACTGCGGCTGGAACAGCAGGGAAAGGTCACGGTGGAACGCAGACCCTCCCCCAAGGGACCGAGCCGGAAATACTACGTTGTAACGGAAGAAGGGCGGCAGGCGCTTCTTGAATTCCGACAAGATTGGAGCCAGCTATGCCAGCTGGTGGAAAAAATTTTTAAGGAGGAGCCAGATGAATAAGTATTTTACACTGCGAAAAGCGAACCGGATGCGTACTAGACTGCTGACAGAAAAAAGTCAGGAGCAGCTTAAGGAAGTGATCCGCTATCTTCGCCGGGTCAGTTGGGATTTTTGCGGAATCGAGCTTGTACGCAGCGATCTGCTTGATATTTCCATCCAAGCCAATGCAGAAAATCAGGAACTGTTCGATTCGATTTCGGATGCAAGAACCTTTGTAGAGGAGGTCAAGCCATGTTTGAAAACACTGAGAGCTGCGGATTACTTCTGGTTTGTTGCACCGCTGTATTTCTTCTTTGGGTGGGGCGTGGAAGGGCTGCTGCTTTACCCGGTAATTGGCGATTGGGTTTTTGAACTTTCTGTAGGCTATCTGATGCAGCTTGTTGTTGCAGTGACGGCTTTTTGTGCACTGTTCCGCCGGATGATGGAACAGGTAGGCTTTCCGCCGAAAGAGCATTGGCTGAAATATGCTACATGGCTGGTGTTTTATATCGTGACCCTGTATGGAACGGGTTGGTTCTTTACCCAGATCGCGGGTAAGATCGTACTGCTGCGGCTTCCGATCCTTAGCTATTCGATTTTTTGCCTGCTTCTGGGTGCAGGACTGTATGCAATACATTTTTGGAGATATGGAAAAGACCCGCGTCTGAGTGCTCGCATATAAAGCAAAAAGCGCCCCCGCTGCACTGTGCATAACGGTGCAGCGGGGGCGCATACTTTATTGGGTGGTGTACCGGTCAGGATACGAGCTTCTGCTTAGCCCTTGCCGGCGCAGCCGAACAGCTCGATCTTCTCCTTGCACTTGTCCTCGATGGCCTTTGCACCAGGAGCCAGCAGCTTGCGGGGGTCGAAGCCCTTGCCCTGCAGATCCTTGCCGGCCTCGATGTACTTACGGGTAGCCTCAGCAAAGACCAGCTGGCACTCGGTGTTGATGTTGATCTTGGAGACACCCAGACTGATGGCCTTTGCGATCATCTCGTCGGGGATGCCGGTGCCGCCATGCAGGACCAGAGGAATGTTGTTGGTGGCCTTGTGGATGCGGTCCAGAGCCTCGAAGTCCAGGCCCTTCCAGTTTGCGGGGTAGACGCCGTGGATGTTGCCGATGCCGGCAGCCAGGAAGTCAACGCCCAGAGCGGTGATCTTTGCGCACTCTTCGGGGTCAGCGATCTCGCCGGCACCCACGACGCCGTCCTCGACGCCGCCGATGGAACCGACCTCGGCCTCGATGCTCAGGCCCTTTGCATGTGCCAGAGCGACCAGCTCCTTGGTCTTTTCCACGTTCTCCTCGATGGAGTAGTGGCTGCCGTCGAACATGATGGAAGAGAAGCCGGCCTCGATGCAGGCCTTGCAGCCCTCATAGGTGCCGTGGTCCAGGTGCAGGGCAACGGGAACGGTGATGCCCATGGAATCGACCATAGCGCTGACCATGGCAGCGACGGTCTTGAAGCCGGTCATGTACTTGCCGGCACCCTCGGAAACGCCCAGAATGACGGGGCTCTTCATTTCCTCGCAGGCGGTCAGGACTGCCTTGGTCCACTCCAGGTTATTGATGTTGAACTGAGGCACACCGTAGTGGCCATCGCGTGCTTTGAGCAGCATCTCGGTTGCATTTACCAACATTATTCATTACCTCCAAATATGATCGGGGTTTTCGGTCATGCCGCGCCGTATTGTGCACGGCTTAACAAACCTACAAAACTAGTATACCCCAAACCCTTCTTAAAATCAATCCAAACAGGCGGTTTTTCTCTGCAAACGCCGGGCGGAATGCGGCATTTGCGGGCGGAAAAGGTCCGAAATGCGGGAATCTGCAACAATTTTGAAGGTCCTGCACCACTTTTGCAGAATGTCCCCGGGATGGGAGAAACCGTGGGATTTTCAACACAAATCCACATTCGTCAATTTGATATTGGAGAAAATTGCAAAAGGTGCGTGGTTCCGCATCAAAAAATTGTCATATTTCCGACTTGAAAATTACAAATTGTACGCACCCTGCGGGGGAATGTCGAACCGGATTGTGGAAAACTCAGTGGAGAATGTTAAATTCCACAGGGAAAACAGGCTTTGCAGCAGGACTTTTGAACTTTCTCCACCGGGTTTTCAACATGTGGAAAAAATCGGATCCTTCTACGGAATGTATAGCCCTCTTTTGTGGAAAACTTTTCGGACCGGCAAAACGGCAGGTCCCGGCAGGGGCAGAAGGCGCAGCAGCAAGGGACAATTCTGCAAAACCGGGCCGGGGCGCAGGCAAGCTGCGAAAAAATCCGGTCGAGCCGACAAAAAAGCGGCAATTTGCTGGCAAACCCGGTCAGCTTATGCTATACTTTACCTTGGATTATCATCGGATAAAATCGTCGGGCTGGCTGCCTGCGCAAGCGGTGCGGCGCGCCCTGGGGAACATGCGCTGCATCGTTCCGATAGAAACGGAAGGAGAACACAGAATGGAAGAGAAAAATCAGCCCCGCCGCCCGCGCCGTGCACCGGAAGAGCAGACCCGGAATGAGAGCCTGGTCTACGGCAAGAATCCGGTGACCGAGCTGCTGAAGAGCGGTTCCGGCGTGGATACGGTGCTCATTTCGGAGAGCATGGCCCCCGCCGTGGCGGCCTACTATACCGCACTGGCCAAGGAGGCCGGGGCAGCCGTCAAGCGGGTGAACCCCAACAAGCTGCGCCTGATGACCGGCACCGAGAGCCATCAGGGTGTGGCCGCCTTTGCCAGCGAGATCGCGTATGCCACCGTGGAGGACCTGCTGGCGGCGGCCAAAGCCAAGGGCGAGCCGCCGTTCCTGGTGCTGAGCGATGGCATTGAGGACCCCCACAACCTGGGTGCCGTGATGCGCAGCGCTCTGCTGTGCGGTGCCCACGGCATCGTGATCCCCAAGCGGGGCGGCGCATCGGTCACCCCCACGGGCATCAAGTCCAGCGCAGGTGCCGCTGAGCGGCTGCCGGTGGCCCGCGTGGCCAACATCGGCGAGACGATTCGCCGCCTCAAGGAGCAGGGCGTGTTCGTGTACTGTGCCGACATGGACGGCGTGCCCCTGCGCAAGAACAACCTCACCGGCCCCATCGCGCTGGTGCTGGGCAGCGAGGGCAGCGGCGTGTCGCAGCTGGTCAAGAAGTTGTGCGACGGTGTGGTGCGGCTGGACATGGCCGCACAGGGCACCGGTGTGGACAGCTACAACGTCTCGGTGGCGGCCGGCATTATCCTGTACGAGATCCAGTCGCAGCGCGCAGCACAGAATGCGTGACAGGCGTGATCCGTAACCCCAATCTGAAGAACGGGAGGAACAAGGATGCCTAAGGAAAAAAATCAACACAAGAGTGCCGCCGCAAGCGATGAGAAATTCCGCGATTTCTTCACCACCACCGTGGCGGATATCCCGGCCGAGATGGTGCGCCGGGAGGAAGAAGCGGCGGAAGAGCACAAGGGGCTGTTCGGGCGGCTGTTCGGCCATGCAAAACCGAAGCAGGCTCCGCAGGCCGGGACGGACCTGGAACTGCCCACCGGTGAGGTGCTGCTGGGCGCAGATGCTCTGGCAAAGCCCGACGGGGAGGAACCACTGGATCTGGACCTGACCCTGCGCACCGCAGACCCGGGCACGGATTTCCCCCAGCCCAAAGCCGAAGTGCCTGCTGCTCCGGAAAAACCTGCCGTGCCGGACAAACCGGCCCCGCAGCCTGCCCCGGAGAACAAGCCGGAGCCGCCCACGGCTCCTGCCGCCCCGGCTCCGCAGCCGGAGAAGCCCCGGAAGAAGGCTGCACAGAACCCCAAGAACGCCCCGGACGTGCTGCTGCCGCAGGAACAGCAGGAGCAGCAGGAGATGCAGCAGCTCAAGGACATGCTGAACGGCATGGCTGCAAAACCGAAGCCGGTGGAGGAAACGCTGGAGCCCATCCGCAGCGTGGATGTGCCGCTGGATGACCCGGAAGAGCCGGAGACCCCGGAAAAGGTTCCGGAGCCGCCCCGGCCCACCATGGTGTTTGCAGCCGACAAGCCGCTGCCGGAAAAGAAATCGGTGTTCCGGATGTTCGGCGACGCCGATGACGAGAAAAAGCCGGAAGTCCCGGAAGAACCGGCAGCCTCGGAGAAAACATCTCCCGCCGCGCCGGTGAAAGCCCCCGAGGCAGAGCCGGAAACCAAACCGGACGAAGATACCATGAGCCTGCCGCTGGAACCGCTGGACGCTCCGGAGACGGAACCGACCGAAACGCCGGTGGCTGCGCCCGCCGCAGACACTACCGAAGCGGAACGTGCCGGAGAGACGGAGCTGAAAACCGAGGCGGAGGACGCCCTGCCGGCGGAGGACGAAGCCCCCGAGAGCGTGGGCGAGAAGCTGCGCCGCATGAGTGCAGAGCTTACCCTGCGCTGTGTACTGGCCGGGATCCTGGCCGTGGTGCTGCTGCATGTGGGCCTGGTGGCCGACCGGCTGCTGCCGCCGCTGGCCGCACTGGACCCGGATGCCGCCCCGGCGGCCTTCTACGCCGCCAATCTGCTGCTGTATGCCGCCAGCCTGGTGGTGAGCTTCCCGGTCCTGCGCGACGGCCTGAACGGCCTGCGGGGCCGTCCCTCGGCAGAGACGATGCCCGCACTGGCCGCTGTGGCGGCGCTGCTGCAGGCCGTTACGGCCCTGCTCACGGCCAACTCCTACCGCACCACCGAGGGCCTGTCCATCCTCACCGGCGTTGCAGCCCTGGGGCTGTTCCTGGCGCTGCTGGGCAGCCGGGTGATGCTGTCTGCCGTGCGCGGCGGCTATGAACTGCTGGGCGAAGCCACCGACCTGCAGGGTGCGTATCGCACCCGGGACAAGGACCTGATCCGGGCACTGGCACGGGATCTGGAACAGAAGGACCCCTGGGTGCTGCTGAGCCGCCCCCGGACGGCGGACGAAGGCTTTGTGGCACAGAGCCTGGACGAGCGCGCCGGGGAACGCCGTGCACAGAAGAACGGGTACATCCTGCTGGGCGTGGCCCTGTTCAGCGCCCTGCTGTGTCTGGTGGTAGGCCGTGACGTGAAGCTGGCCGCTGCCGCCCTGACGGCGGTGCTGTGCATGGGCGCACCCCTGTCCTCCACCCTCATCGCCGGCATGGCCGCGCTGCGCCTGCAGCGTGCCGCCGGTGCCGTGGGGGCCGTGGTGCCCGGCTGGGCGGCCATTCAGGAACTGGGTGGCATCGACACCCTTCAGGTGGATGCCGAGGACCTGTTTGCCGCCGACAGCGTGGTGCTGGAGGATATCCGCATCTTCAAGGGCGGCCGCATCGACCGCGCCATCCTGTACGCGGCCAGCGTGCTCAACCAGAGCGGCGGTACTCTGCAGGGGCTGTTCCGTCAGATCATTGAGGACCGCACCGACATCCTGTTCCCGGTCAAGGATCTGGAGATCCACCGCGGGCTGGGCTTTGCCGCCTGGTGCGACAACAACCACATCCAGATCGGCACCCGCCGTTTCCTGGAGCAGGAGGGCGTGGTCCTGCCGGACGAGGACTACGAGAACCAGCACTCCAAAAACGGGGAGCTGCAGATCCTGTATCTGGCGGTGTCCGGCAACGTGCATGCCATGTTCGTGATCCGCTATGTGGGCGGTCGCAACATCGCCCGCAGCCTTGCCGCCCTGCAGCAGGAGAACATCCGTCTGCTGGTCACCAGTCTGGACCCCAGCCTGACCGCAAAGCACATCACCGAGGCCTACCGCCTGCCGGAGGGCATGGTCACCCTGCTGGATCAGGAGCAGTGCGCCGCCCTCGAGGCCGCCCCGGCCGAGGATGCGCCCTGCTGCATGTACCATCAGAAAGGCTTTGCCAGCCTGACCGGCGGCCTGCGCGCAGCCGACAAGGCCCAGAACGCCGAGACCACGGCCACCACGGTGCAGATGGTGTCGGTGCTGTTCTCGGTGGCCATTGCGGTGCTGCTCACCAGCGCCCGCAGCATTTGGCAGCTGCCGGTGACCTATGTGCTGATGTATCAGGCGGCATGGAGCGCCCTGAGCATCGCCGTGTGCGCCCTGAAACAGCATAACTGAAAATAATTCTCAAAATAAATAGGAATGATTCTTGATTTTCTTCACCGTTTGTGCTATACTCTGTTCAGAGACAAGGACCTGAAGCCCCGCAGTGGGGCTGCCGATACAGACACCGAAGAACAAAAGGAGAAGAGAGTATGGAACTCAAGGGTACCAAGACCGAGAAAAACCTGTGGGAAGCCTTTGCAGGCGAGAGCCAGGCACGCAACAAGTACACCTACTTTGCCAGCATGGCCAAGAAGGAAGGCTATGAGCAGCTGGCTGCCATCTTTGAGGAGACCGCCGGCAACGAGAAGGAGCATGCCAAGATCTGGTTCAAACTGCTGTGCGGCGGTGCCATCCCCGACACGCTCACCTGCCTGGACATGGCCGCCGGCGGCGAGCACGACGAGTGGACCGAGATGTACCCCCGCATGGCCAAGGAGGCCAAGGAAGAGGGCTTCAACCAGATCGCAGCCCTGTTCACCATGGTGGCACAGATCGAGAAGGAGCACGAGGAGCGCTACCGCGCCCTGGCCGAGAACCTGAAGAACCAGAAGGTGTTCGCCCGCGAAGAGCAGCAGCTGTGGCAGTGCCGGAACTGTGGCTACACCTTCATCGGCAAGTCGGCTCCGCTCAAGTGCCCGGTGTGCGCACACCCCCAGAGCTACTTTGAGCTGAAGAAGATCAATTACTGATGTGACCCACCCCAGAGGGACGACGGCAGTCGTCCCTCTTTTGCTGTTCAGAGCAGCGGCCGTTCCGGCAGAAAGATCATTGTCCCGCGGGAAGAATAGATCAGCCGCTGCACGGCGCAGCCGTACAACAGAAACAGCACCGCCAGCACCAGCACGGCCAGCAGCAGCCAGCGCAGCCAGTGCCGGTGCCGTGGGCGGAAGGAACGGTGTGCTCCGGGCCGGTATCGCATGGTCTGCGCCTCCTTTTTTGCATTTGCCCATCCTATGCAGGGCCGCAGACGATTGTGCAGGCGAGGCCGCTGTGGTATCATAACAAGAGAACCATCTGAGCTGAAGGAGTTTTTATGCTGACCATCACCTTACTGGGCACGGCGGCCACCATGCCGCTGCCGGACCGCGCCCTCAGTACGGCCTTTGCAGCCTGCGGCGGCCACGGCCTGCTGTTCGACTGCGGCGAGGGCACCCAGGCGGCGGCCCGCCGTGCCGGGGTCAACCTGATGCGTGCGGACGCCGTCTGTCTGACCCATTATCACGGCGACCACATCTTCGGCCTGCCGGGTCTGCTGCAGACGCTGGGGGCCCAGGGCCGCACCCGGCCGCTGCTGCTGGTGGGGCCGAAAGGGCTTGCCGGCATCTGGAGCGCCGTGCGTGCCCTCACCGGGCCGCTGCCCTATGCCGTGCGCCTGCAGGAAGCAGATGGGCCGCTGGCACTGGATGCGCTGTCGGAGGGCTGGCCGGCGGGTGCTGTGCTGCGTCCCTTTGCCACCTGGCACCGGGTGCCCAGCGTGGGTTATCGGTTGGAGCTGCCCCGGGCAGGCCGGTTCGACCCGGCCCGGGCCCGGGCGCTGGGGGTGCCGGTGCAGCAATGGAAACTTCTGCAGCAGGGGCAGAGCGTTCTCGTGAAAGGCCGCACCGTGGCCCCGGCGGAGGTGCTGGGCGCGCCGCGCCGGGGGCTGAGCATGGTATTCTCCGGCGACACGGCCCCCTGCGCCGCGCTGGAGCAGGCCGCACAGGGCGCTGACCTGCTGATTTGCGACGCCACCTATGCGCTTCCGGAACAGGAAGCCCAGGCAGCTCAGTGGGGGCACAGCACCTTTGGGCAGAGCGCCGCGTTGGCGGCCCGCGCCGGGGCGCATCGCCTCTGGCTGACCCACTATTCCCCCATGATCACCGACCCGGAAGCAGATCTGCCCCAGGCGCAGAGCATCTTCCCGGCGGCAGTGTGCGGCGCAGACGGGATGCAGATCACCCTGCAGTACGAGGAGGCGTGACCCATGCAAAACATCCGATTGGACGCCGGTGCGGCGGCTCTGCTGGCCCGGCTGCACGGGGCCGGATATGCGGCCTACGCGGTGGGCGGCTGCGTGCGGGACAGTCTGCTGGGGCGCACCCCGCAGGACTGGGACCTTTGCACCAGTGCCCGGCCGGAGCAGGTGCTGGCATTGTTCGGGGAGGGGCAGTGCATCCCCACCGGGCTGCAGCACGGCACCGTGACCATCAAGTACGGCGGCCAGCTGTACGAGACCACTACCTTCCGCACCGAGGGGGCCTATACCGACGGCCGCCACCCGGACGAGGTACACTTTGTGCCGGATGTGCGGCAGGACCTGGCCCGGCGGGACTTTACCATCAATGCCATGGCCTACAACGATGCCGAGGGGCTCATCGACCCCTTTGGAGGGCAGCAGGACCTGCAGCAGGGCATCCTGCAGGCCGTGGGCGACCCCGCCACCCGCTTTGAAGAGGATGCCCTGCGCATCCTGCGGCTGTACCGGTTCGCGGCGCGGTTCGGCTTTGCCATCGACCCGCCCACCGGGCAGGCGGCCCGGGCACTGTGTGCCCATCTGGACTGCGTGTCGGTGGAGCGGATCGAAGAAGAGCTGTCTAAATTGCTGGCAGCACCCGCCCCGGCGGCATATCTTGATGAAAAAATACTAAAAGTTATTATTCCGGAGCTTTCCGCCCCGGCATTGCAGGCCGCAAAGCCGGTGGTGGATGCCTGCCCGGCGGGCACAGAGGACCTGCCTGTGCGGTGGGCCGCATTGCTGACGAGCCTTGGCGAGGACGGCACCCGCAAGGCCCTGAAACGCCTGCGCTGCTCCAACACCTGCATCGAGCAGACGGCGGTGCTGGTGAGGGAAGCTTTCGCCGCTCCCGGACAGGACGCTGCCCCCGATACGGCCATCCGCATCCGGAAACTGCTGGGCCGGTACGACCTGCACACCGTGCAGCGGCTGGCGGCGCTGGGCGCTGCCATGGAGCCGGAACAGGCGGCTGATTTTGCCGCGCAGGCAGAATTGGCCGCACAGCTGGACGCCGACGGCGTGTGCTGCCGGGTCAGCCAGCTGGCCGTGAACGGCCGCGACCTGATGGCGGCGGGCATCCCGGCAGGGCCCGGCCTGCGCAGGACGCTGGAAGCCCTGCTGGACGCGGTCATCCGGGGGCAGCTGCTCAACGAGCGGCAGTGCCTGCTGGACGCCGCAGGGCAAATTTCTGCGTCTTGACAACTGGTTTTTGCCGCGTTACTATTATACTACTATTTTAGTGTGTTGAACACGCCAAAGGAGAAGCTATGACCACACAGAACTCTGCGCCCCGGCCCGCGCGCGCCCTCATTGCCATGAGCGGCGGCGTGGACAGCTCGGTGGCTGCCTGGCTGATGCAGCGGGACGGGTACGACTGCACCGGCATCACCATGCGCCTGACCCACAACGAGATGCTGGGGCAGTCCGGTTTCCACACCTGCTGCTCGGAAAAGGACATCGAGGACGCCGCCGAGGTGGCCTTTGCCCTGGATATCCCTTACGAGGTGCTGGACTTCACCGCCGACTTCCGGGAACAGATCATCGAGAAGTTTGTCCGGGTGTATGAGGCCGGCGGCACCCCAAACCCCTGCATTGATTGTAATAAATACATGAAGTTCAACCATCTGTTGAGCTGGGCGCAGGCCCACGGCATGGAATATGTGGTCACCGGCCACTATGCCCGGGTGGAACAGGACCCGGACACCGGCCGCTGGCTGCTCAAAAAGGGGCTGGATGAGGGCAAGGATCAGAGCTATGTGCTGTACAACCTCACCCAGCAGCAATTGGCTCATGTGCGCCTGCCGCTGGGGGCCCTGCACAAGACCGAGGTGCGTGCCATCGCCGAGCAGCATCATTTCATCAATGCCCGCAAACACGACAGCCAGGACATCTGCTTTGTGCCCGACGGCGACTATGCCCGCTTTATGGAGGGCTTTACCGGCAAGCACTACCCCGCCGGTGATTTTCTGGACGAGAGCGGCAAGGTGGTGGGCACCCACAACGGTGCGGTGCGTTACACGCTGGGCCAGCGCAAGGGCCTTGGGCTGGCACTGGGGGCCCCGGTGTACGTCTGCGGCAAGGACATGCAGGCCAACACGGTCACCGTCGGCCCGGAGAGTGCTTTGTTCGACCGCATCGTCTATGCGGAGGATGTGAACTGGATCGCCATCCCGGAGCTGACCGGCCCGCTGCGGGTCACGGCCCGCACCCGCTACCACCAGACCGAGCAGGCCGCCACTGTCTACCCGGCGGAAAACGGCTTCCGGCTGGAGTTTGAGCAGCCCCAGCGCGCCCCCACGCCCGGCCAGTCGGTGGTGCTGTATCAGGGGGATGTGGTGCTGGGCGGCGGCATCATTACGAGAGTGGAAAAGTAACAAGGAGACAAAACGCAATGCAAGATCAGTATTCCCGCACCCAGCTGCTGCTGGGCGCAGAGGCAATGGAAAAGCTGCACAATTCCCGCGTGGCCGTGTTTGGCATCGGCGGTGTGGGCGGCTACACGGTGGAGGCACTGGCCCGCAGCGGTGTGGGCGCACTGGACCTCATCGACGATGATAAGGTCTGCCTGACCAACCTCAACCGCCAGATCATTGCCACCCGCAAGACCGTGGGCAAATTCAAGGTGGATGTGGCCGAGGAGCGCGTCCACGACATTGACCCGGACATCAAGGTCACTACCTACAAGACCTTCTTCGGCCCGGAGACCCAGGACAGCTTTGATTTTTCTCAGTTCGACTATGTGGTGGACGCCATCGACACCGTCACCGGCAAGCTGGCTCTGGTGATGAAGTGCAAGGAAGCCGGGGTGCCCATCATCTGCTCCATGGGCGCCGGCAACAAGATGGACCCCACCCGCTTTGAGGTGACCGACATCTACAAGACCTCGGTCTGCCCGCTGGCCAAGGTGATGCGCACCGAGTGCCGCAAGCGCAAGATCAAGCACCTGAAGGTGGTCTACTCCAAGGAGCCCGCCATGACCCCCATCGAGGATGACTCCATCAGCTGCAAGAACCACTGCATCTGCCCCCCGGGCACCCAGCGCAAGTGCACCCAGCGCCGTTCGGTGCCGGGCTCCAACGCCTTTGTGCCCTCGGTGGCAGGGCTGATCATTGCCGGGGAGGTCGTCAAAGATCTGGTGGGCTTTGTGCCCATGAAGGGCTGATCTCCGTTTCCAGAACGTAAAATGTGCAAGAAAAAATCCCGTCTGAACTACTTCGGACGGGATTTTTGTGGCGCTTGTCAAGGGGCGGCACAAACCGCACCCGCAGCAAAAAGCCCCGCCGACAGAGGGAAAGGTGTCAACGGGGCTTGCGGGAATGTCGTTATTCAGGAACGGTCAGAAAGCGGCTCAGTCGTCGGCGCTCTCATCCAGGTTGCCCAGCTTCTTGGCCTGCTCCACCACGGCGGGCACCAGCATTTCGGGCAGGATCTCGTAGCGGGCAAACTCGGTGGTGAACCAGCCCCGGCCCTGGGTGGTCTGCCGGATGAAGGTGGTAAAGTTTGCAAGCTCTGCCAGCGGCACTTCGGCGATGATGGTCTGCAGGCCGTCCTCGTCGGGCTCCATGCCCAGCACGCGGCCGCGGCGCTTGGTCACATCGCCCATGATGTCACCGGTGTTGTCGTTGGGAACATGGGCCTTCAGGGTGTGGATGGGCTCCAGAATGACCGGCCCGGCCTCCGGCATGGCGGCCTTGTAGGCCAGCTTGGCGGCCATGATAAAGGCCATCTCGGAGCTGTCCACGGGGTGGTAGCTGCCGTCCAGCAGGGTGGCCTTCAGGCCCACCACGGGGTAACCGGCCAGTACGCCCTTTTCGGCGGCCAGGCGCACGCCCTTTTCCACGGCGGGGAAGAAGTTCTTGGGCACGCTGCCGCCGAACACCTTTTCCTCAAACACCACCTGCTCGCTGTCGCAGGGCTCAAAGTTGATGATGACGTCACCGAACTGGCCGTGGCCACCGGTCTGCTTCTTGTGGCGGCCCTGTTTCTGGCAGGCCTTGCGGATGGACTCACGATAGGCGATGCGGGGAGCTTCCAGGCCGATCTCCACGCCGAACTTGTTCTTCAGCTTGGCCTTGACCACGTCCAGGTGCTGCTCGCCCAGGCCGCCGATCACCTGCTGATGGGTCTCGGCGTTGTTCTGGTAGCTCAGGGTGGGGTCCTCTTCCATCAGGCGGGCCAGCGCGCTGCTGATCTTGCCCTCATCGCCCTTCTTGGCCACGGTGACGGCCATGAACAGGCTGGGCTGCGGGAACACGGGGGCGGGCAGCTTCACCACGCGGGAAGCGTCGCACAGGGTGTCGCCGGTCCTGGCGGTCACCAGCTTGGCCACTGCACCGATGTCACCGGCACCGATGCCGTCGGCGTCCACCTGCTTCTTGCCGATGACGGTGAGGGGCTTGCCGATCTTTTCCGGCTCGCCGGTGCGGGCGTTGACCAGCGGCTCACCGGCGGTCACCTTGCCGCTGACCACACGCAGGTAGCTCAGCTTGCCCACGAACGGGTCGGCCACGGTCTTGAACACATAGGCGGCGGTGGGCTCTGCCTCGGTGCAGTGGAGCTCCACAGGCTCGCCGTTGGCGTCCTCGGCCAGGGTGCAGACCTCGTGCTCCGGGCTGGGCAGCAGCTTGTGCATGTTGAACAGCAGCATATCCAGAGCCTGCTGGTTCACAGCACTGCCGCAGAACACCGGGGTGATCAGGCCGTCCTTGACGCCCTTGCGCATGCCTTCCACGATCTCCTCGGTGGTGAAGGGCTCGCCGCCGAAGAACTTTTCCATCAGCTCGTCGTCGGTCTCGGCAATGGCCTCGCTCATGGCCTCGATCAGGCCCTGGAAGCGGTGGCCGATGTCGGGCAGGTCCACCTGGATCTGCTTGCCGCTCTCGTACTTGAAGGCCTTCTGGCTGAACAGGTTGATGTACACGGGGGTGCCGTCGTCCAGCTTGGCGGGCACCACGCAGGGGCAGACGGTGGAGCCGAACTTGATCTTCATGTCCTCCAGGATCTTGAAGTAGTTGGCGTTCTCCAGGTCGCACTTGGAAACAAAGACCATGGTGGCCTTGTTGTTCTTGCGGGCCAGCTGGAAGGCTTTTTCGGCACCCACGGTGACGCCGCTGCGGCCGGACACCACCACCAGCACGCTCTCGGCGGCGCGGATGCCCTCGTATTCACCGGCCTCGAAGTCGAACAGGCCCGGGGCGTCGATCAGGTTGTACTTGATGCCCTCGTACTCCACCGGCACCACGGATGCCGACAGGCTGGCCTTGCGCTTTGCTTCCTCAGGGTCAAAGTCCGAAATCGTGGTGCCGTCCTCGACTCGGCCCATACGCTCGGCAGCGCCCGAAAAATAGACCAGCGCCTCGGTGAGCGTGGTCTTGCCGCTGCCGGCATGACCGGCAATCAGGATATTGCGGATGTTGTTGCTTGCGTATTTCATATCGGTTTTTCCCTCATTTCCGCCGCACGGAGCATTCTCTCCGCTTTTGTGGCATATTTTACAAAGATAATACCACACTCCAAACGATTTTTAAATATTCCGTTTGAAATTTCGGGCGAATCCGCCGCCAAACTTCACGGCCCTGTTTTGTGCAAATTGACATTGCGGGGGTCGGCTGCCCGCAAAACACAAAAAGGACCCGCCGCACGGAGCGTGTGCAGCGGGCTCTTTTCTCCAAAGCTATTTTATGTTATACTGATTGTGCCGCATCCAAGCGGCAAAGGTGCTGTCTGCATAGACGGTGGTCTAGCTCCCTCCGGCAAGCGTCCGGGGGACGTGAAAAGCTTATTGTTTCTGGTTCCCCCTGACGCAAACGCGAAAGGGGGGATGCACTATGGAGCTGAACGAAGTACTTGCACTGCTCACCATCATTGGTGGGACCGTGTATATTACGTTTCAGATTTCGTGGGAAGTCTTTAAAGAAATCCATAACAATAAGAAATGACCGCCCCAGCGTTCCAATTCTGAGCGGTCATTCTTATTGACTTAGCCGAAGGAAGCTGACCATTGCAGGCAGCACCTTTTCTGTTTGTAGTATAGTTGATTTTTCTGGTTCTGTCAAGGGCTGCACACCGGACAACGTGCAGCGGGCCCTTTTCTCCAAAGGCATTTTATGGTATACTGGTTGCGCCGCTTCACGGCGGCGTTGAGGTGCTGTCTGTATCTACAGGTGGTCATGCTCCCGTACCCGCTCACTGAATCATTCTATGGAGTGCTTCAGGTGCAAGCCGGGAAAGGAACTTTTTTGGAAAAGCGGATCTTCCCGGAGCCCTGAAGGCGAAGGGAGGGATGCCCAATGACGCTGCTGGAAACGCTGGCCTTGCTGACGCTCATCGTCACCGTGGTCTGCGAAACGATCAACATTACGTTGAAGGTACTGCAGTACATCGAGAGCAAGCAAAACAAAAAAGATTGACTGCCCAGCCTCGCAAACTTGTGCAGTCAATCTTCTTTGATTGTATAAAGGACGGGAGCTGACCATACGGGCAGCACCTTTTCTATCGTCAGTATAGTGCATTTTGCCGGGTTTGTCAAGCGGCAGGCCCGTTTCGATCAGAAGGAGGTTTTTCCGCGATGAAACGCAGCGATTACATCAACTGGGACGAATATTTCATGGGCATTGCCCTGCTCACGGCCATGCGCTCCAAGGACCCCAACAGTCAGGTGGGTGCGTGCATCGTCAGCCCGGAAAACAAGATCCTCTCCCTGGGCTACAACGGGATGCCCATGGGCTGCAGCGACGACGAGATGCCCTGGGAGCGGGAGGGTGAACCCCTGCACACCAAGTATATGTACGTCTGCCACGCGGAGCTCAACGCCATCCTCAACAGCGCCCACAACAACCTCAAGGGTGCGCGGGTGTATGTGACCCTCTTCCCCTGCAACGAGTGCACCAAGGCCATCATCCAGTCCGGCATTGCCGAGGTGGTGTATTACGGCGACAAGTACCACGACAGCGATTCCAGCATCGCGGCACGGTTCATGTTCCAGAAGGCGGGCGTGAAACTGACCCCCTACACCCCCAGCGGCCGCAAAGCCGAGCTGGAACTGTAACGCCCTTTCCCTCTTGACCTTGCCGGGGCAACGTACTATAATAGGATCATAGTTCGCATAAATATTCATAAATATTTGCATAGAGAGGGAAATATACAATGAGCCTGAAAAATCGCAGCTTCCTGAAACTATTGGACTATACCCCCGCCGAGATCGAACAGCTGCTCGACCTGGCCGCAGACCTCAAGGCCAAAAAGAAGGCCGGCATCGCCCACGACCAGCTCCACGGCAAGAACATTGCCCTGATCTTTGAAAAGACCTCCACCCGCACCCGCTGCAGCTTTGAAGTGGCCGCCCACGACCTGGGCATGCAGGTGACTTATCTGGACCCGTCGGGCAGCCAGATCGGCAAAAAGGAGTCCATCGCCGACACCGCCCGGGTGCTGGGCCGCATGTTTGACGGCATCGAGTACCGCGGCTACGGCCAGCAGATCGTGGAGGACCTGGCCCACTACGCCGGGGTGCCGGTGTGGAACGGCCTGACCAACGAGTTCCACCCCACCCAGATCCTGGCCGACTTCCTCACCATCCGGGAGCACTTCGGCAAGCTGAAGGGCATCCACTTCGTCTACTTCGGCGACGCCCGTTACAACATGGGCAACAGCCTGATGGTGGGCTGCGCCAAGATGGGCCTGCACTTCACCGCCTGCGCACCCAAGAAGTACCAGCCGGACCCGGAGCTGGTGGCCGAGTGTGAGAAGATCGCCGCCGAGACCGGTGCCACCATCTCCTTTGAAGAGGACCCCGCCAAGGCCGCCAAGGGCGCCGACGTGCTGTACACCGACGTCTGGGTGTCCATGGGCGAGCCGGTGGAGGTGTGGGCCGAGCGCATCCACGACCTGGCACCGTACCAGATCGACCAGCAGCTGATGGACATCGCCGGGCCCAAGGCTGTGTTTATGCACTGCCTGCCCGCCTACCACGACCACAAGACCACCGTGGGCAAGGAGATGGGCGAGCGCTTTGGCCGCGACGCCATGGAGGTGACCGACGAAGTGTTTGAAGGCCCCCAGAGCATCGTGTTCGACGAGGCCGAGAACCGCATGCACACCATCAAGGCCGTGATGGCCGCCACCCTGGGCTACGAGGGCTGATCCCTGTAAACACAGCAAAGCACCCGCATTGGGCCGGACCGGCCTGCTGCGGGTGTTTTTTTGCCCTTGCGCCGGGCGGCGCATCCGGTATAATAGAAGCAAAGACCTTCGAGGGGCTCTAAGGTTTGCCCCGGCGGAGGTGACTACAGGCCAAAGGAGCACGGTGCCATGCGTTATACCATCAGTGAAATGGCGGCGCTGCTGGGTGTTACCACCCACACGCTGCGCTACTACGAGAAGATGGGCCTTATCCAGCCCGAAGTGAACCGGGAGACCGGCTACCGCTATTATACGGTCACCGACACCCGGCGGTTCAACCTGTGCCGGGAGCTGCGGGCGGCGGGCTTTACGCTGGAGGAATGCAAGGACTTTCTCGACGAACCTTCCACCGCCGTGACGGATGCCATGCTCGACCGGCAGATCCGGCAGCTGGAGCGCCGGCAGGTGCTCAACCGGTTGAGCATCCGCTTTTTGCAAAATACGCGGGAGTATTACCACACGCTGGAGCAGGACGCCGGGCGGGTGTGGGTGCAGAACTTCCCGGAAATGTGGCGGCTGGTGCTCTCGCAGGAGGAAGAAGCCCGCAATGACCCCGCCCTGCAGGCCGAAAAGGCCGAGTGGCTGGAGTGCATGCCGGCGGTGCACTGGGTCAGCCGCTTGCCCAGCCGGGTGATGGAGCAGTTTCGGGTGGGGCGCAACGAGTACGATTACGGCCTGCTGGTGGAGGCCGATGCCGCCCGGCAGCTGGGCCTGCGCCGCACCGACCATGTAGAGCTGGTGTGCGGCGGCGACTACCTGACCACCGTGTGGAAAAAGGACTACCGGGGCTCCTTCGGGTGGGACTCGCTGGAAGTGCTGCACGCCGAGATCCTGCGGCGGGGCTTCCGCGCGGTGGGCGACACCTTCAGCAGCATCCTGGCCAGCCGGGAGCAGCCGGACGGCAGCATCATCAACTACCACCTGACCCGGACGAAGATCTATACCTGAGCAGACTGTCCAAAATCTTGTGATTTTTTTGTCAGAATGACCGTTGACCTTCGCGTTGCTCGAAACTCTATACTTTGACTGGAAATTGACAAAGCCCGTCTTTTTGTGCAGACGGGGCTTTGCCAACGGAAGAAAAAAGAGAAGAAAACCAGAAGGAGCGAAGAATTATGAGCAACAAGATCTCCCGCCGCAACTTCCTGCACACTGCAGGTCTGGGCACCCTGGGCGCTGCTGCTGCCGGTCTGCTGACCGCCTGCGGCGAAAAGGCTGCTTCCGGCAGCGTGGCTTCCAGCGCCGCCGCCGGTACCTACACCGCCGGTACCTACAGCGCCACCGCCACCGGCATCAACACCACCACCCCGGTCACCGTGACCATGACCTTCAGCGCCGATGCCATCACCGACGTGCAGATCGACGTGGCAAACGAGACCAAGGGCTACGGTGCCGACATCGCCGACGAGATGGTGAAGAAGATCCTGGACGCACAGTCCAGCGAGGTGGACGGCCATTCCGGTGCCACCATCACCTCCGGTGCCATCAAGAAGGCCGCCGAGAGCTGCATCAACCAGGCCAAGGGCGTGGCCGTGGCTCCCACCGAGGCCAGCAAGGCCGAGACCGTGGTGCCCGACGGCCTGACCACCGAGGAAGTGGAGTCCTCTGTGGTGGAGCTGGGCGACATCACCCCGGACGAGACCAAGGACTTTGACGTGGTCGTTGTGGGTGCCGGTGCAGCCGGTGTGCCCGCAGCAGGCTGGGCAGCCGAGCTGGGCGGCCATGTGGCCCTGCTGCAGAAGCAGAACATCGTGGTGAGCCAGGGCAACTGCGGCTCCGCCATCATCAAGTCCAAGTCCACCGAGGCCGGCAAGAAGATGTGGGTGCACATGACCAACGGCCTGTGCGACTGGCGCGCCGACACCAGCCTGCTGAACGCCTACGTCGAGAACTCCGAAGAGGCCCTGATGTGGTATCTGAACCGCGCCGGTCTGACCGACCAGACCGAGTACGGCGACGGCAGCCTTGTGGACAGCAACAAGGATCCCTCCAGCCTGCTGCACAACGACGAGAAGGAGATCTTTGCCTACATGTGCACCAGCCAGGACCTGACCGGTGTGTGGAAGGACCGCATGGACACCTACGACTTCGGCGATGAGCACTGCTACTTCTTTGCACCGTGGATCGGCCCCAAGCCCAAGAACGTGGGCGACGTGCTGGCCACCGTGCTGGAGAATGTGCAGGCCAAGAACTCCAATCTGGAGACCTTCTTCAACACCCCCGCCGTCAAGCTGGTGCACGCCGACGGCAAGGTGACCGGCGTCATCGCCAAGGATGAGAGCGGCAAGTACATCCAGTTCAACGCCTCCAAGGGCGTCATCCTGGCCACCGGCGACTACATGAACAACGAGGCCATGGTCAAGCGCTGGTGCCCGGACGTGGACGGCTACGACAAGAAGCAGTACCAGAAGACCGGCGACGGCCACATCATGGCCATCGACGCAGGCGCCAAGATGGAGAACCTGGGCCACACCAAGATGATGCACGACTTCGACTCCGGCCTGATGTACGAGGAGCCGTTCCTGTACGTCAACATGGAGGGCAAGCGCTTCTGCAACGAGGACACCGGCTTTGTCTACATGGGCAACATCACCAAGTATCTGCCCCGCTACAACGGTGCCAACGTGGATGCCAACCACCCGGACGGCTCTCTGGGCTGGTACTGCCAGATCTACGACAGCGACTACATGAGCTACGCCAACAGCCCCGTGCCGGAGCAGGTGATGACCAAGTACATCCCCGGTGCCGTGGAGAACCCGCAGGGCGTGTTCACCAACCTGATCGACACCTATAAGGCCGACACCATCGAGGAGCTGGCCGCTCTGCTGGACGTGCCCGCCGATGAGCTGCAAAAGACCATCGACCGCTACAACGAGCTGTGCGATCAGGGGACCGATGCGGACTTCGGCAAGAAGAGCGCCTACATGCACAAGATCGAGAAGGCTCCCTTCTGGGGCGTGCGCAAGCACATCCGCGTGTCCTCCATCGACAGCGGCGTGAACACCAATGCCAACGGTCAGGCTCTGGACGCTGACGGCAAGGTCATCGAGGGCCTGTACTGCGTGGGCAACGTGGGCGGCGTGTTCTACGGCGGCGCGGACTATCCGTTCCACCAGACCGGCCTGTCCCTGGGCCGCTGCTACACCTTCGGCATGCTGGCCGCAAAGCACGCCATGGGCAAGTAAGCCGCAGGAAATAACACCATAAAAGAAGAAGGCCGCCGGGCAGGAGAAGGTTTCCTGCCCGGCGGCTTTTTGCTGCCGGAAAAAAGTGAAAATAATGCCTGAAACTTGAGCGGGATTGTTGTGAATGTGACGATTTTGGTACGATTTTGGGACGCTTGGTTTACACCGCCCCGGAAAGCGTGGTATAGTTAAACGGATAAGCAGCAGTGGGTGCCGCTGTGGGAAAAGCGAGGAGAGCGTTACGATGAAAAAGCACATTCGAGCATTCGTCAGTCTGCTGTGCGCTGCGGCGCTGGCACTGGGCTGTGCATCCTGCGGCGGCGCAGCGCACAGCACCGGAAAATCCGGCGGCACCGCCGGGGTGACCCATATCACCGTGTGGACCTATTACAATGGTGACCAGCTGGAAAGCTTCAACAAGCTGGTGGACCAGTTCAACGAGACCACCGGCCGCGAAAAGGGCATCCGGGTGGAAAGTGCCAGCCAGGGCAGCATGAGCGACCTGGAGACCAACGTGATGGATGCGGCCCAGGGCAAGGTGGGTGCTGCGGCCATGCCCAACATCTTCTCGGCCTATGCTGACACCGCCTATGCGCTGGACCAGATGGGCATGCTGGTGGACCTGAGCCAGTACCTTACCGAGGACGAGCGCGCCCAGTATGTGCAGGGCTACCTGGACGAAGGCGACTTTGACGGCGACGGCAGCATGAAGATCTTCCCGGTGGCAAAATCCACCGAGCTGATGTTCCTGAACGAGACCGACTGGGAGAAGTTTGCCCAAGCCACCGGTGCCGCCTACGACGACCTTTCCACCGTGGAAGGGCTGGTGGCCACTGCCGGTGCCTATTATGACTGGACCGACGCCCAGACGCCGGAGCCGGACGACGGCAAGGCTCTGTTCGGCCGCGACGCCATGGCCAACTACATGCTGGTGGGGGCCCGGCAGCTGGGCGACACCCTGTTCGAGGTGCAGGACGGAAAGATGACCTTGAACTTTGACAAGGACGTAGCCCGCAAGCTGTGGGACAACTACTATGTGCCCTTCGTCAAGGGGTGGTTTGCCGCTATCGGCCGCTTCCGCAGCGATGATATCAAGGTGGGCAATGTGCTGGCCTATGTGGGTTCCAACTCCAGCGCCACCTTCTTCCCCACGCAGGTTGTGGTGAACGACACCGAGAGCTACGACATCGACATGACGGTGCTGCCCAGCCCGAAGTTTGCGGGCGGCGAGGATGTGGCCGTGCAGCAGGGTGCCGGTATGGTGGTCACCGCCGGTACGGAGGAAGAGATCAATGCCTCGGTGGAGTTCCTCAAGTGGTTCACCCAGCCGGAGAACAACATCTCCTTCTCGGTGGACTCCGGCTACCTGCCGGTGACCACGGCTGCCAACGACATGGAGGCCATCAAGACCAGCGGCCTGGAACTGAGCCCGAAGATGGAGAGCATCCTCTCGAATGCAGTCCAGAGCGTAAAGAACAACACCCTTTATATGCCAAGTGCCTTTGCGGGCGGCAACAAGGCCCGCAAGGTACTGGAATACAGTCTGAGCGATCTTGCCTCTGCTGACCGTGCAACGGTGCAGGAGCGGGTGGCCGCAGGCCAGCCCGCCGCCGACGCGGAAGCGGAGTTCCTCACCGACGAATACTTTGATGCCTGGTATGAGGGCATCTGCACTGCACTGGAGAAGTACGCCGGCTGAGCGTAACGACCGGAAACCGACAGGAAAAGGGGGGAAGTGCCATGAAGCCTGCCGAAAAGTACTGTGCGTGGAAAGCGCACCGGCCCGAGAAGCCGATCTTCCGCACCATCCTCTTTTCCATGATGGCGGTGCTGCTGGCGGAGGTGATCCTGCTGTCGACCGGCATCGGCCTGACCAATGTGTCCGGGCGGCTGAACCAGAACGCCAAGCAGATCGTGAACATGCAGGTGCGCAACCGCGCCAGCTACCTGCAGGATATGCTGATCAAGGCACAGGAGCTCACCGACATTTCCACCACCATCAACAACCTGACCCAGCAGATGCTGCAGGACGGCACCATTTCGCTGAACACGATGGACCAGAGCAGCGAGGCCGCTGACCCCCTGATGGAAGCCGCCGCGCCCTATCTGGTGAGTGCACTGCGCGCCCGCCCCGTGACCGGCATCTTTCTTGTGATCAACACCCACGACCTTGCGGAAAAGGAAGTGGGCAGCCCCATGCCCAGCGTGTACCTGCGGGACCTGGACCCGGACGCCCGCCCCTCGGACCGCAACACCGACCTGATGCTGGAGCGTTCCAGCGCGGCGGTGGTCAAGGCGCTGGGCATCACCACCGACAAAAGCTGGAGCACCGCCCTGAATTGCCGCGGCCTGACCAACGGCGGCTTTGTGCGCACCGTGTTCCAGACCGCCTGGGAGGATGACGAAAAGCTGGACGCCGCCGACTACGGCCGCTGGCTCACCCAGACCTACAAGCTCACCGGTGACGAGCGCACGGCCATTGCCTACTCCCAGCCCCTCATCCTGCCGGACGGCACCGTGTACGGCGTCATCGGTGTGGAGATCCTGACCAGCTATCTGGAAACCAAGATGCCGTATCAGGAGCTGCAGGACGGCGGGCAGGGCACCTATCTGCTGGTGTCCACAACGTCGGGCCTGTCGGACCCGGAACTGTTCCTGACGCTGACGGCGGGCGACGGACTGGATGCCAACGTCATCGACGCGGGCGTGGAAAAGATCACCTGCCGGCAGACGGACGGCGAACGCTGGCTGACGCTGAACGACGAGACCGGCTATGCGGCGGTCCAGAGCCTGGACCTGTACAGCCGCAACGCGCCCTTCTCCAACGAAAAGTGGCTGCTGGTGGGCACGGTGCGCAGCAGCATCCTGTTCCGCTTTTCCCGCACCGTGCAGCAGGTCATCACCGCTGCGGTGCTCCTCACCCTGCTGCTGGGGGCTGTGAGCAGCCTGCTGGTGTCCCGCGGTCTGGCCCGCCCTGCCGAGCAGCTCTACTGCGAGGTGCTGGCAGCCAACGGCAAACAGACCTTCCCCAAGTTTTCGCACACCGGCATCCGGGAGCTGGACCGCTTTGCGGAGGCCATCACCCAGCTGAACAGCAGCCTTGTGACCAACTCCACCAAGTTTTTGCGCATCATGGACATGGCCAGTGTGGAGCTGGGCGGCTACGAGCTGCGGTATGACACCGGCAGTGTGTATGTGACCAAAAACTTCTTTGCCCTGCTGGGTGCCACGGAGGTGGACGGCAGCAGCCTGACCGTGCGCACCTTTGGAGAACTGCTGGAGCACATCCAGCTGGCCCGCCCCTGCACCGTCGTCAACGCGGAGGGGGACAAGGTGCTGACCGTGGTGCAGGGCGGCCGCACCCGCTATATCATGCTGCGGGTCACCACCGAGGACCGGGTGCAGGTGGGTCTGGCCGAGGATGTGACCGCCGCTACCCAGGAGCGCCTGCGCATCGAGCGGGAGCGCGACTACGACGTCCTCACCGGCCTGTACAACCGGCAGGCATTCCACCGCGTGAGTCATGAACTGTTCCAGAATCCGGAGCGGCTGGGCGTGGCAGCCTTGCTGATGATGGACCTGGACGACCTCAAGCACATCAACGACACCTACGGCCACGACTGGGGCGACCACTACATCCAGAACACCGGCCGCTGCATTGCGGAGCACAGCCCGCCGGGCACCGTGTGCGCCCGCCTGTCCGGCGACGAGTTCCTGCTGCTGTTCTACGGCTATCCCGGTCGGGAGCAGCTGCGCGAAAAGCTGGAAGCACTGACCCGCGCCATGCAGCAGGCCGTGGTGGTACTGCCCAGCGGCAGCGACCTGCACATCAGTATTTCCGGCGGCGTGGCCTGGTACCCGGAGGATGGCCGGGACATCGAGACCCTGAAAAAATATGCAGACTTTGCCATGTATCAGGTCAAGCACTCCACCAAGGGGCAGATGAAGGACTTTGACATCGGCGTGTACAATCAGGAGGCCTACATCGCCCGCACCCGGCGGGAGTTCCACCAGCTCATCAGCGAAGAGCGGATGTACTACTACTTCCAGCCCATCTTCTCGGCACAGACCGGCAGGGTGCACGCCTACGAAGCACTGATGCGGTCGGACCTGCCCACCCTGCGTTCTCCGGCCACCATCATGAAGCTGGCCCGGGAGCAGGGCGCGCTGTATGAGATCGAGCGGCTGACCTTCCGCAAGGCGCTGGAAGGCTTTGACAACCTGCGCAGCAAAAATCTCGTGGACCGGCAGGCCCTGATCTTCATCAACTCCATTGCCAGCGTCTGCCTGCGCCGGGAGGACAGCGAGTATATGGACCAGCGCTGGCACGAGCTGCGCCGCCAGATGGTCATTGAGATCACCGAGGAAGAGGAGATGAACCGGGAGGCACTGGAGAGCAAGCGCCATGCACCGGGTTTTTCCGGCATGTTTGCGCTGGATGACTACGGCAGCGGCTACTCCAACGAGGGCAGCCTGCTGGAGTTGGCGCCCCGGTTCATCAAGGTGGATATCAGCATCATCCGCGGCATTGATTCGGATCCCGACAAGCAGCAGATCCTGCGCAACGTGGTGCGCTACGCCCAGCCGCGCAGCATGCAGATCATTGCCGAGGGTGTGGAAACGGCCGCCGAGATGCGCACCGTCATCGACCTGGGGGCCGACCTGCTGCAGGGCTACTTCCTGGCGCGGCCGGCCGCTGTGCCCGACCCCATTGCCCCGGAGGCAGCGGAGATCATCCGAGCTATCTAGGACAGCAACCGCCCAAAAGAGCAGGAAATTCCATATAGAACTGGAATATCCTGCTCTTTTTATACGGTGAGGAACGCAATTTGGCACCCGGCCAATTTACCTCTGGTGTTTGGCCGGGCGCTGCGGTATACTGGGGTGGAACGAAAAACGGCACGGGAGGTGCTTTGAAAAAATGGTACAGGTGGATCTGATCACCGGGTTTCTGGGGGCCGGCAAAACGACCTTTCTGCGCCGGTACGTCCGGTATCTGGTGGAGCAGGGGCACAACGTCTGCATTCTGGAAAACGACTTCGGCGCGGTGAACGTGGATGCCATGTTGGTGCAGGACCTGCTGGGCGACCGGTGCGATCTGGAGACCATCAGCGGCGGGTGTGACTGCGACACCCACCAGCGGCGCATGCGCACCAAGCTCATCGCCATGGCCATGCGCGGCTTTGACCGGGTGGTGGTGGAACCCAGCGGCATCTTTGATGTGGACGAATTCTTTGACGTACTGCGGGACGACCCGCTGGACCGCTGGTACCGCATCGGCAATGTGATCGCCATTGTGGACGCCATGCTGCCGGAAGCATTGTCGCCGCAGGCGGAATATCTGCTGGCCTCCGAGACGGCCAATGCAGGCCGGGTGCTGCTGAGCCGTGCGCCGCAGGCCGGGCCGGAACAGTGCCGGGCAGCCATTGCCCACCTGGACCGCGCGCTGGAAGCCTGCAAGTGCTCCCGCCGCTTTGCCCCGGACGAGATCCTCACCAGGGACTGGGCCGCTCTCACCGACGCCGACCTTGCACAGATCGCCGCCTGCGGCATGCGGCAGGCCAGCTGCGAAAAGCTGCACTTTGATGAGCACAAGACCTTCGGCTCCCTGTGCTTTCTGGAACAGCACCTCACGGTGGAGCAGATGCAGCAGGCGGCAGCCCGGCTGTTCGGGGACCCGGCCTGCGGGCAGGTGCTGCGGGTCAAGGGGTTTGCCCCCACCCGGGACGGCTGGCTGGAGCTGAACGCCACCGCCGCCGGGCAGACACTGGCTCCCATCCCGCAGGGGCAGGATGTGCTCATCGTCATCGGCGAGGGGCTGGACAGGACAAGGATCGAAACGCAGCTTCACCGCTGAGTTTTCAACGAACGTTGTAAAACTGGTGCAAAAAAGGAGAACAGGATCATGAAAAAGAACCCGCAGAGGCCCTCGGTACGGCGCATCCTCGGCATGGTGGTCGGCATTGTGATCATCGGGCTGGGCATTGCACTGTTCAAGCAGTCTCACCTTGGCAACGACTCCATCAGCGCACTGAATATGCGTCTGGCCGAGATGCTGGGCATCTCGCTGGGCGTGCAGAACCTGTGCACGAACATCCTGTTCTTTGCACTGCAGTTCTGGTTCGGGCGCAAGTACATCGGCCTTGGCACCTTTGTCAACGGCATCGGCGTCGGGTTCATTGTCACGGCCTTCTACGACCCCATTGCGGCCCACTTTGGCCCGGCCGAGGCGCTGGGCCTGCCGGTGCAGCTGCTGTGGGTGGCGCTGGCGGTGCCAGTCACGGCGCTGGGGGCTTCGCTGTACCAGACGGCAGATCTGGGCATCGCCCCGTACGATTACCTCTCGCTGGGCCTGCGGGACTACACCCCGGTGCCGTACTTCGGTTGCCGCGTGTTCACCGATGCGCTGTGTGCGCTGCTGTGCTGGCTGCTGGGCGGCCTTGTGGGCATCGGTACGCTGATCTGTGCCTTCTGCCTGGGACCCTTCATCCAGTTCTTCAACGGGCTGGTGTCGGAGCGTGTGCTGCACTACAAGCCGGGCGGCCAATAAGATCGGGAAATCAAAAAGGCGTGCACCTCCTTTGCGGAAGTGCACGCCTTTTGCTGTGCAGAAATCAGAACTTGAACAGCGGGGTGCCGGCCAGGATGTCGCCCTCTGCCAGCATCTTCAGCTCGCCCAGATCGTCGCCGTTGGTCACGATGATGGCGGTAGCGGTGGGATGGCCTGCGGCGCGGATGGCGTCCAGATCCACCTTCAGCAGCGGGGTGCCGGCCTTGACCTTGTCACCCTCCTTGACCAGAGCCTTGAAGCCCTTGCCGTTCATCTCCACGGTGTCCATGCCGACGTGCACCAGGATCTCGATGCCGTCCTCGCTGGTCAGACCGACGGCGTGCAGGGTGGAAGCCACCTGGTTCACAGTGCCGTCAAAGGGGGCGTACACGGTCTTGCCGGTGGGCTCGATGCCGCAGCCGGGGCCCAGGATGCCCTGTGCGAACGTCTCGTCGGGAATGTCGGCCTGTGCCAGGACCTTGCCGCGGATGGGAGCCAGAACGGTCTTGCTCTGGCCAAAGAACTTGGCGGTTTTTTCTTCTTCGGCCTTGTTGCCGAACAGCTTGTCAAAAAAGCCCATGATAATAATCCTTCCTTCTGATCCTATTCAGGGGTGCGGCCGCCGCGCGGGCCTGCTGCGCCCAAACCCATATGGTATATTCAAAAGATACCATACTGCGCCCCAAAATGCAACTGCAATCCTGCACAAACTCCGGCGGGGTTTGCTGTTACATCAGCGCAATCAGCTGCTCGATCTCTTCCATGCGGGTGGCCCAGCTGGTGGCGATGCGCACCACGGTGTGGGTGTCGTCGAATTTCTCCCAGAAGCCGAACTTCGCCCGGCCTTCCAGTGCGGCCAGCTGGGCGTTATCCAGAATCACGAACACCTGATTGGTGGGCGAATCCATAAAAAAGCGATAGCCCTTGGCGGCCAGACCCTTCTTGAGGGCGTTGGCGGTGTCGATGGCGTTTTTGCTGATCTTCGTGTACAGATCATTGGTGAACAGCACATCGAACTGGATGCCCAGCAGACGGCCCTTGGCCAGCAGGGCACCCTGCTGCTTGACCATGGTCATGAAGTGGGCCGGGGCACCGTGGGGGAACACCACGGCCTCGCCGCACAGGGCACCCACCTTGGTGCCGCCGATGTAGAACACATCGGTGAGCCGGGCGATGTCGGCCAGGGTCACGTCGGTGCCCTCGGCCATCAGGCCGTAGCCCAGCCGGGCACCGTCCAGAAACAGCGGCATCCGGTATTCCTGACAGACGGTGTGCAGATCTTCCAGCTCCTGTTTTGTGTACAGGGTGCCGTACTCGGAGGGGTGGGAGATGTACACCATGCCAGGGAACACCATGTGGTCGTGGTTGGCGTCGGCATAGAAGGTGGCGCACCAGTCCCGTACATCGGCGGCAGACACCTTGCCCTCGTGGGCCGGCAAGCTGATCACCTTGTGGCCGGTGTACTCGATGGCACCGGCTTCGTGGGCGGCCACATGACCGGTGGCCGCGGCCAGCACGCCCTGCCAGCGCTGCAGCATGGAGGCAATGACGATGGCGTTGGTCTGGGTGCCGCCGGAGATGAAGGTCACGTCGGCGTCCGGACAGGCACAGGCGGCGCGGATCTTCTCCCGTGCGCTGGCGCAGTAGGGGTCGGTGCCGTAGCCGGGCACTTTTTCAAAGTTGGTCTCGGTCAGCTTCTGCAGGATGGCGGGATGGGCACCCTCGCAGTAGTCATTTTCAAAGTACAGCATAAAAACGCTCCTATATTTCAGATACATCCATTGTAACCCCCGGCCGCAGGCTTGTCAAATAGGAAAAAAGCCCAGAGGGCGGACAGCCAAAATGCTGTTGGAATTGCGCCCCGAAGTAGTTGCTGCTGCCAAGGCCTCCTTCCGGGCGGTATGGGATGCTGGTTCCAGGATAGCCCGGAACCGGCACACCGTCAATGTGGCGGCGTTTTTGCTGATTCTTTAGCAGGGGTGTGGTATAATCTTATATTAGGACAGAATAAAATCAGGAGGGGTGAACCGTTTGTGAAAAAAAGTACCTGGTACCGCGACCTTCTGGTCATGCTTGCCGCACTGTGCGTCGCCGGGGTGGCGGTGGTATGGGTGCAGCGCATCACCGGCCGCATCGACGGCGTGGCCATGCTGATCTTCATGCTGGCTGTGTTTGTCACCTCCATGTACACCGACGGTTATCTCTGGGGCGTGCTGGCCTCGCTGGCAAGTGTGCTGGCGGTCAACTTTGCCTTTTTCACCCCCTATTTTGCCTTCAATTTTACCCTGCCGGAAAATCTGTTCTCCGGCCTTGTGATGCTGGCCGTATCCATCATGACCAGTACCCTGACTACCCGGGTCAAAAAACAGGAGCAGCTGCGCATGGAAACCGAGCGGGAAAAAATGCGCGCCAACCTTCTGCGGGCGGTCTCCCACGACCTGCGCACGCCCCTCACCTCCATTTACGGGGCCTGCTCCACCGTGACTGAAAACTACGATTCGCTGGGCAAGGAACAGGCCCTCAAGCTGCTGCGGGAGGCCTGCGAGGATGCCCAGTGGCTCAACCGTATGGTGGAGAATCTGCTGTCCGTGACCCGCTTCGACGGGGAACAGGTGGCCGTCAAAAAGACCCCCACCGTGCTGGAGGAGCTGCTGGACACGGTGCTGGTCAAATTCAAAAAGCGCTGCCCGGACGTTCCGGTGCAGCTGGAGCTGCCGGAGGACTTTGTTATGATCCCCATGGACTCCATGCTGATCCAGCAGGTGCTGATGAACCTGTTGGAGAACGCGGTGCTCCACGCTGAGGGCATGACCACCCTGACGCTGCGGGTGTTCACGCTGGGCAGCCGGGCTGTGTTTGAGGTGAAGGACGACGGCTGCGGCATCCCGAAAGAGCGTCTGCGCACCCTGTTCTCCGGCACCGGCGGCCCGGACCCCAACGCCCCGGCCGACAGCGGCAAGCACGGCATGGGCATCGGCCTGTCGGTGTGCGCCGCCATCATCAAGGCCCACGGCGGCGAGATCGACGCAGAGAGCCGCCCCGGCGAGGGCACGACCATCCGTTTCTGGCTGGAGACGGAAAAAATCGAACTGGAGGACGCAGAGGATGAGCAATAATAAATATAAGGTGCTGATCGTGGAGGACGAGGCGAACATCTGCAGCTTCATTGAAACGCTGCTGACCACGAACGACTACCAGGCGCTGGTGGCGCACACCTGCACCATGGGCCTGACCCTGTTCGCCTCCCACAACCCGGATCTGGTGATCCTGGATCTGGGCCTGCCGGACCGGGACGGGCTGGAGCTGATCCGTACCGTGCGGCAGAAGTACATGACCCCCATCATCGTGTTGTCGGCCCGTACCGACGAGATGGATAAGATCGAGGCGCTGGATCTGGGTGCCAACGATTACATCACCAAACCCTTCGGCACCGGGGAACTGCTGGCCCGGGTGCGGGTGGCCCTGCGCCTGAACCGCTACAGCCGCACCGGCGATGCAGCATCCGGCGGGGAGTTCCAGGCTCAGGGACTGCGCATCAACTACGACCGCCGCAAGGTGTTCGTGGAAGGGCAGGAGGTGCGCCTGACCCAGACGGAATACAACATCGTGGCCTTTTTGTCCCAGCATGCCGGCCGGGTGATGACCTACGCCGCCATCGTGCGAGCCATCTGGGGCGACACCGACGTGGGCAGCACCAAAAAGCTGCAGGTGAACATGGCCAATATCCGCAAAAAGCTGGGCAGCCGCCCCGGCAGCAATCCCTACATCCTCAACGAGCTGGGGGTGGGCTACCGCATGATCGACGAGGACCCGGAGAGCCGCCAGGCTGCAGAGGAGGGCGTATGATCCTTGCACTGGTAATTTTTGCTGTCACCTATCTGCTCATGCTGGCACTGCCAAAAGAGCGCCCGTGGGTGGCGCTGTGCAGTGCGGCGGTGTTCATGGCACTGGGACAGCTGGGCGTGTATGATTTTTCGCTCTCGGCGGCGCTGGGGGCGGTGGATTACAATGTGCTGCTGATGATGTCTGGCACCATGGGGATCGTGTCGCTGTTCATCCGGAGCCGGATGCCGGCCCGCCTGGCCGAGCAGCTGATCGTCCGGGTGCCCAATGCCCAGTGGGCTGTGTGCGTGCTGGCACTTTTTGCCGGGGTCATCAGTGCATTTGTGGACAATGTGGCCACAGTGCTCATGGTGGCACCGGTGGGCCTGGCCATTGCCCGCAAGCTGAAGATCTCGCCGGTTCCGGTGATCATTGCCATTGCGGTGTCCTCCAACCTGCAGGGCGCAGCCACGCTGGTGGGGGATACCACCAGCATCCTGCTGGGCGGCTTTGCGGAGATGAACTTCTTTGACTTTTTCTGGATGCACGGCCGCCCGGGCATCTTCTGGGGTGTGGAGCTGGGCGCGTTGACCTCCCTGCTGGTGCTGCTGTGGCTGTTCCGGCGAGAAAAACAGTCCATCACCGCCAGCGTGGAAACACAGGTGGAAGATGACGTGCCCACTGCCCTGATGCTGCTGACGGTGGGGCTGCTGATCGTGGCATCTTTCCTGCCGCAGCCGGAAAGCGGTCTGCTGGCAACACTGTACGATCTGCGCAGCGGGCTCATCTGCATGACCCTGTGCGTGGTGGGCGTGGTCCGCGCCTGTCTGCGGGACCGCTCGGCAAAGCCGCTGGTGCAGGTGGTGCAGGAGTTGGACCGGGACACTTTGCTGCTGCTCTTCGGGCTGTTCATCGTGATCGCGGGCATCCGCACGGCGGGTGTCATCGACGCTGCCGCGCAGCTGTTCCATACCGTGGCCGGGGAGGATCCTTTCCGGCTGTATGTGCTGCTGGTGGTGGTATCGGTGGTGCTGTCGGCTTTCATTGACAACATCCCCTATGTGGCCACCATGCTGCCGGTGGTGCAGGGCATTGCCGCGCTGATGAACAATGGTGCAGGCATGGCACCGGAGGTGTTTTACTTCGGTCTGCTCACCGGCGCAACGCTGGGCGGCAACCTGACCCCCATCGGGGCATCGGCCAACATTGCGGCCATCGGCATCCTGCGCAAGAATGGTGAGACCGTGCGCACAGCCGACTTTTTGCGCATCGGGGTGCCCTTTACACTGGCGGCAGTGCTGACCGGCTCGGTGTACTTGTGGCTGGTGTGGGGACGCGCGTTGTAAGCAACAGAAAATGTCTGCCGCCAGCGCCCGGCGGCCACGCTCAAATGACCAAATAAACCGCCCGTCCTGTGCCGGAAAACCGGCCTGCGACGGGCTTTTTTACGGAAGTATGACGTTTTACAAAAAGAGAAAATTTTTTTGCAGAAAACGCTTGACAATTCCGGTATATCTGGTATAATAACTATCGTTCCGAGCAACACGGCTCACGAACAAAACAGAATATGCGGATATGGCGGAATTGGCAGACGCGTTAGATTCAGGTTCTAATCGGGGCAACTCGGTGGAGGTTCAAGTCCTCTTATCCGCACCAAGAAAAGACATACATTC
>SKED01000809.1_pt1 | contig 32171 bp, 35 predicted proteins | sample 4826651 | NCBI WGS metagenome assembly SKED01 (sample SAMN11008818, study PRJNA524170) | human gut metagenome | biome: Human fecal sample; material: Feces; isolation source: fecal sample from pouch patient p19 | host: Homo sapiens | place: Israel: Tel-Aviv | collected 2016-06-28 | reverse complement strand
CTCATAACGTCAAGTTAGTAAGACCCCTTGAAGACGACGAGGTAGATAGGGCAGAGGTGGAAGTGTGGTAACACATGGAGCTGACTGTTACTAATAGGTCGAGGGCATAACCAAAGCAGTGATAGGTTTGGATGATGATGTTGGTTTTGACTGTATGTAGTTTTGAAGGTACATGATATATAGACAGGAATGAGAAGCAGTGCGAAAGCGCTGTTTTTTTCTTTGCAAAATTAAGTAACCTACACACATTGAAAAAAATAAAAATATAGGTTACAATAATAATGGGTGATGAACTATGGAGATACAACAAACTTATAGAATGTTAAAATATCAAGAAGCACTTTATAAAAAGGAGTTGGATATTAAGAAAAAAGAATTACAAGAAATTTCTACGGAAAAGCAAAATATTACAATAAAGAAAATTCATGGCGAATTATATTATTATGCACAACAACGTAAAGATGGAAAGGTCAAAAGCAGATATCTGTCTCCAGTTATTCCGGGAAAGATAGCAGATATAGAAAATATTCAGTTAAGAATTGAGCATTTGTCAAATGAGATACAAGACTTAGAATGGGATATTATGACTGCAAGTAAGATGTTAGCGTGCTATGAGAAGAGGACTAAAAAAGAAAATTTCATGGATGAATTTACTTTTGAAGTATACTGGAAAGATGAAATTACGGCCAGAGTATATGTGAAAAAGAAAAATGTTATTGTATCACGCTTTTCAGACAATCCAGGGCGACAACTATTTGCAGAGAAGAAGATGACTCGTTATCAGTTAGGCAAGATCTTAGAATTAAGATGCTTTGAAAAAGGTAGGCCTGATATTGATGAAATCTTAAAACATCTGGGACTTAAAGAGTATAATCCATATGAAATAGTACGAAAGACACATGGTGTCAGTCATAATGATTTTATATGGTTTCGCTTTCCGGGAGAAAATATCACAAGCAAAGATGTATTGGTAAGGTGAAGATATGTTTAGTGAAAATATAGGAAATGATTATATTGTTATTCAAGAAGGAACAAGTGAAGGAACCCAGGTTAAGTATAAAAAAGATGGCTATTGGTATAAAAAAGATAATAGAGGAAATGAAGGACGTGCTGAATATCTTGTTTCAAAGTTTATGCAGTTTACTACACTTCAAGAAAATGAATTTATAAGTTATGAAGAAGGAACAATTAATGGAAAATCAGGATGTAGGAGTAAAAATTTTTTAGATGAAGAGGAAGAATTAGTCACGTTTTATAGGCTACATTATAATGAAGTTGGAAAAGATCTTTCGAAAGTCATAGCTAACATGAATACAATGGAAGAAAGAATAGAATATGTTATCCGGTTTATTGATCAAAGCTGTGGATTAAACATCCATGCTTATTTGAGTAAAGTGTTGACATTGGATATGATTTGCTTAAATGAGGACAGGCATTTAAATAATCTGGCTTTGATTATGCGTGGAAATGATTTTTATCCGGCACCAATTTTTGATAACGGAGTATCTTTGTTGACAGCAAACCAAAGTGTAAATTGGAATTTTTCTATAGAAGAAAATGTAAAAAGAGTTATAGCACGTCCATTTTGTGGCTCTCATGAAAAGATGGTTAAATATTTGGGAAGTGGTTTTTCGATTGATGTTAAGTCTGCATTATCATGGTTAGAAACAGAACCTGATTCCATAGAACGAAATGTATTAAGATATCAGATTAATAGATATAACAACCAACTTGATCTATTTTAACATCACTTGACCATATTTAACGAATATAGATAAAAAACAGATTGCACTCTATTTCTGCTTGACAAATCATACTTCTACGAGCTAATATATGACACATAAAGTTTATTATTTTAATTTCTAGGAGGAGATTATTATTATGAAGATGTGGAAAAAAGCAGCAAGTGTAATGCTTGCATCAGCTATGGTAGTATCATTAGCAGCATGTGGAAGTTCAGGAAATAAGAGCGGAGGCTCATCCGATTCTGACACTTTTAAGATTGGTGGTATCGGACCTACAACAGGAGATGCAGCAATCTACGGAACAGCTGTAAAGAATGGTATTCAGCTTGCAGTAGATGAGATCAACGCAGCAGGCGGAATTAACGGAAAGCAGATTGAATACAAGTTTGAAGATGATCAGGCTGATTCAGAGAAATCTGTGAACGCTTACAATACTCTGAAAGACTGGGGAATGCAGGCACTGATCGGAACAACAACTTCTACACCTTGTACAGCAGTTGTTGAGGAGACTCATTCAGATAACATGTTCCAGCTGACACCATCTGCTACAGCAGTAGACAGTATCCAGTATGACAATGCATTCCGTATGTGTTTCTCAGATCCTAACCAGGGTAGCGCATCAGCAGATTACATTGCAGAGAACAAGCTTGCAACAAAAGTAGCAATCATTTATAACAGCTCTGACACATATTCATCAGGAATTTATCAGACATTTGCGACAGAGGCAAAGGCAAAAGGACTTGATGTTGTAGCAGCAGAAGCATTTACAGCAGATAACAAGACAGACTTCTCTGTACAGATCCAGAAAGCAAAAGATGCAGGTGCTGAACTTGTATTCCTTCCAATTTACTATCAGGAAGCTTCTCTGATTCTTGCTCAGGCAAACAAAGCAGGATTTACACCGAAGTGGTTCGGATGTGACGGTATGGACGGTATCCTTGATCTTGATGGATTTGACGCAAGTCTTGCAGAAGACTTAATGTTCCTTACACCATTTACAGCAAATGCTACAGACGAAGCAACACAGAAATTCGTTGCTGATTACAAAGAAGCATTCGGAGACACACCAATTCAGTTCGCAGCAGATGCTTATGACTGTGTATACGTAATCAAAGCAGCAGCTAAGAAAGAAGATGTTACACCGGATAAGAGCGTATCAGATATCTGTGATGCACTTAAAAAAGGTATGACAGAGATCACATATGATGGACTTACAGGAAAGAGCATCACATGGTCAGAGGATGGAGAGCCTACAAAAGATCCTACAGTAGTTGTTGTTAAGAGTGGAGAGTATCAGGTACTTCAGGCAGAAGATGCTGCTGAATAATTGATATATCAGATTCATTTAGAAAAATAAATACAGAGAGTAGCAACGCTCTTTGTAGATACATTAAAAGAATAGGAGAAGTCCCCCGACAGACGTCGTCTCTGCCGGGGGACTTCTTTTTAGAAATCTTAGAGAACCCAAATCTTACAGATATTCACGTTTTTTCAGCACATTGATGATATTTCTACCTTCTTCAGTACCTTCAATAATTCTTCTTGCTCTTACGCTGTCGCCGATATTGACAATCTCAACAGAGTCATCATCTTCAAAAATTTGCGGATATCACAGACATCACCGAATTCTACTTTATTTACCCAGTCAGGATCGGCAATCAGTCCACGTCCTATACCGATCAGGTCAGCGTCGCCTTTTGCAAGGATGTCTTCCGCTATGTGAGGATCACGGATATTTCCCATTGTTACACATGGCTTTCCAAAACGTTCTTTAACAGCTTTTGCCATGTAAGAATGTCCTCCATGGATCTCTACAGTGTCAAATCCGGCGATCTGAGCGCGCTTTGCCGCTTCACCGTACTTTTTAACGATACGGTAGATTTCATCTTTAGAAAGCGGACATGGAATCTCTCCACCTGCTTTAGAAGGAATGTCAGAAGCGGATACTGGCTGCATATTTGTTCTCTTAGACTGAGCGGATGCTCCTGCATGGTTGATCTGGATACCGATACAGGCTCCGTGCTGATGAACAGTTTCTGTCAGCTTGAACAGACGTGGAAGAAGTCCATGATTGACAGGTGCTTAACAATCTATGTTTACAATGCGTATTATATAAAACAAATACATGTTTTTTGCGGATTCTATAGAAAAAAAGCTATGAATTGTGATATTTTATAAAAAAGAGAAAATTGCGTTCAGAAAGGAGATAGAGATGAATTTAAACCAGCTGCATTATTTTTCAAAATTGGCGGAAGTAGAGCATTATACAAAAGCAGCAGAAGAATTAAAAATCTCCCAGCCAAGCTTAAGTCATGCAATTGGAAGTCTTGAGAAGGAGCTTGGAACAAGACTTTTTAAGAAACATGGACGGGGAGTGGTTCTGACGAAATATGGGAAATTATTCAAGGAATATGTGGATAACGCCCGGTATTCTCTTGATACAGGGGTAAAAAAGGTAAGAACAATGACTGGCCAGACAGAGGGAGTGATTGAGCTGGCGTACATTTATACCCTTGGAAGTGTATTCGTTCCACAGCTTGTGAGTGATTTTTTGAGAACACATGAGGAACTGAAAGTTCATTTCCGTTTTACAGTAGGAAATACATCAGAGATCATCCAGGGATTGAAAGAGGAACGGTTTGACATTGGTTTTTGTTCCATGACAGAAAGAGAAAATGATATCCATTTAATGATAGTATAAAGCTATCAAAAAAGGAAGAAAGATGTATTAGAAGCATTGGATAAAAATAAGTATAATGTTACTGTTCAAACCTGTGTTGATCACATTACTGATTGACACAGTGGATATATGTTTAAGAAAATTTAAGGAAGGTAAAAATCATGAATACAGTAAAAGTAAGAAATGTTGAAATTGGTGTTGGAATCCCGAAAATCTGCGTACCTATTGTTGGTGTAACAAGAGAAGAGATTCTTGCAGCAGCCGAGAATATCAAGTCAACAAAGGCGGATGTTGTTGAGTGGCGTGTTGACTGGTATGAAGATATCTTTGATTTTGCAAAGACAGAGGCGACAATGCAGGCACTTCGTGAGGTGATTGGGGAGATGCCGATCCTTTTCACATTCCGCACATCCAAAGAAGGTGGAGAGAAAGAAATCGAGACAGAGACTTATGTTGAACTGAATCAGAATGCAGCAAAGACAGGACTTATTGATCTTGTAGACGTAGAAGCATTTACAGGAGATGAGGCTGTGAAGGCTGTTGTTGAGACAGCACATGCAAATGGAGTAAAAGTGATTGCTTCGAACCATGACTTCCACAAGACTCCGGCAAAAGAGGAAATCGTATTCCGTTTAAGAAAAATGCAGGATCTTGGAGCAGATATTCCGAAGATCGCTGTGATGCCACAGAATAAGAAAGATGTTCTTACACTTCTTGCAGCGACAGAAGAGATGGCAAGCGAGTATGCAGATCGTCCGATCATTACAATGTCTATGTCAGGAACAGGTGTGATCAGCCGTCTCTGTGGAGAAGTCTTTGGTTCTGCACTGACATTTGGAGCAGTTGGGAAAGTATCTGCACCGGGACAGATGGGGATTGAAGATCTGACAACAGTACTTGGATTACTTCATAAAAGTCTGTAAATAAGAATCCGCGAAAGAAGAAAAAGACAGTATTTTTTGGTATAGATAGAAAAACCGGAAAATGTTGTCTTTTTTCTTACAAAAGTTAAATAATAACACAGAAAAACAGAGCGGATTCTGTTTTTTGTATTGATACGAGAAAATAATTATGCTATAATCAATTCAATTTAAGAGGTTAAAGTAGTACCTTGCAAAAATATAAAAAGGATGAGAGGGACGGATATGAGCTTTATTTCATATTTAGTAAATGGACTAAGTCTTGGCAGTGTCTATGCGTTGATCGCGCTTGGATACACAATGGTATATGGAATCGCCAAGATGTTGAACTTTGCACATGGTGATGTGATCATGATCGGTGCATATGTAGCTTTGATCACGATGAAGCAGGCAGGACTTCCTACCTGGGTGGCAATCCTGATTTCAATCATTGCCTGCACAGTGCTTGGTGTTCTGATGGAGCGTGTGGCTTACAAACCACTTCGTAATGCGGCATCTTCACTTGCGGTACTGATCACAGCGATCGGTGTCAGCTATCTGCTTCAGAATGTAGCACTTCTGATCTTCGGTGCGAATGCACAGACATTCCCATCAGTGATCAAGTGGAGCGGACTTTCACTTGCAGATGGCAAGCTGAATATTTCAGGAGAGACAATTGTTACGATCGTAGTTTGTGTGGTTATTATGATCGCATTGATCACATTTGTTCAGAAGACAAAACCAGGACAGGCGATGCGTGCAGTATCAGAGGATAGAGGCGCAGCGCAATTAATGGGTATCAATGTAAATGCAACAATTGCTCTTACATTTGCAATTGGTTCCGGACTGGCAGCAGTAGCCGGTGTGCTTTTGTGTTCTACCTACCCGAGCCTGACACCATACACAGGTGCAATGCCTGGTATCAAAGCGTTCGTGGCAGCTGTATTTGGAGGAATCGGTTCCATTCCGGGTGCATTTATCGGAGGAATTCTTTTGGGAATCATCGAGATACTCAGTAAGGCATACATTTCTTCCCAGCTTGCAGATGCGATCGTGTTCGCAGTTCTGATCATTGTGTTGCTTGTGAAGCCTACAGGACTTTTGGGCAAGAAGATTCAGGAGAAAGTGTAGGTGGATGGAATTATGTTGAAGAATATGAATAAAACAAAGAGAAGTAATCTCATCACTTACGCAATTGTAATCGTAGCATTCGTAGTGATGCAGATTTTGAGCAGTACAGGAAGTATTTCCAGTCTTCTGACAGGACTTCTTGTTCCGCTTTGTACTTATATTATCCTGGCAGTTTCTCTGAACCTTGTAGTAGGTATTCTCGGAGAACTTAGCCTTGGCCATGCAGGATTTATGTGTGTGGGAGCATTTTCCAGTGCATTTTTCTCAAAATGTATGAGAGATGTGATCGAGAATTCGATTGTACGATTTCTGCTTGCACTTTTGATCGGTGTTGTAGTAGCAGCAATCTTCGGTGTTATCATCGGAATCCCGGTACTTCGTCTGAAAGGCGATTACCTTGCAATCGTTACACTTGCATTCGGTGAGATCATTAAGAACCTTGTAAATGTCCTTTATATTGGAAAGGATTCCAAAGGATTTCATTTTGCAACAAAGGACGTTATGGCACTTGACATGGATCCGGACGGAACAGTTATCCTGAACGGTCCTCAGGGAATCACAGGAACTCCGAAGGATTCAACATTCCTGATCGGATTTATCCTGATCATGGTGACATTATTTATCGTACTCAACCTGATCAATTCCAGAGACGGACGTGCGATCATGGCGATCCGTGATAATGTAATCGCAGCTGAGTCTATCGGAATCAATGTTACAAAATATAAACTGATGGCATTTACAATTTCAGCGGCTATGGCCGGTGCAGCAGGTGTTCTGTATGCACACAACCTGTCAACACTGACAGCAAATACAAACAACTTTGGATACAATATGTCCATCACGATTCTTGTCTTTGTAGTACTTGGTGGAATCGGAAATATCCGTGGATCTATTATTGCAGCAGTTATCCTGACACTCCTTCCGGAGCTTCTCCGTGGACTGTCTGATTACCGTATGTTGATCTATGCGATCGTTCTGATCATCATGATGCTCTTTAACTGGGCACCAAAGGCAATCGAGTGGAGAGAGAAGTATCTTCATTTTGGAAAGAAAAAGGAGGCTTAAGTAAGAATGAGTACATTATTAGATGTAAAAAATCTTGGAATTTCTTTCGGAGGTCTCCGTGCGGTAAATGACTTTGACCTCAAGATACAGAAAGAAGAACTTTACGGATTGATTGGACCAAATGGTGCCGGTAAGACAACCGTATTCAACCTTCTGACAGGAGTATATAAACCGGATTCTGGAAAGGTTCTTTTGGACGGAAAGGATCTTACAGGAAAGAAAAATATTGAGATCAGTAAGGCCGGAATTGCAAGAACATTCCAGAACATCCGTCTTTTCAAAGAACTGACTGTTCTTGATAATGTTAAAGTAGGACTTCACAATCATCATCATTACTCAACGATTGAAGGAATTTTAAGACTTCCGAATTATCGTAAGGTAGAAAAAGAGATGGATGAAAAGGCAATGGAGCTTCTGAAGGTATTCGATCTTGAGAAGTTTGCGTCATATAAGGCTGCAAACCTTCCTTACGGACAGCAGAGAAAACTGGAGATCGCCAGAGCACTTGCGACGGATCCAAAGCTTCTTCTTCTGGATGAGCCGGCAGCAGGAATGAACCCGAACGAGACAGGAGAATTGATGGATATGATCCGTTTCGTGAGAGATGAGTTCCATATGACGATCCTTCTGATCGAACATGATATGAAACTGGTAAGTGGTATCTGCGAGGAGCTGACAGTACTCAACTTCGGTGAAGTACTTGCACAGGGCAAGACAACAGATGTACTGAATGATCCTCAGGTAATCAAGGCATATCTGGGAGAATAGGGGGAAGATAACAATGGCAATGCTTGAAGTCAAAGACTTAGAAGTATATTATGGAATGATCCAGGCAATCAAAGGCATTTCCTTTGAGGTAAATCAGGGAGAGGTTATTGCACTGATCGGCGCAAACGGAGCCGGAAAGACAACAACACTTCATACAATTACAGGACTTCTTTCTCCAAAGAAAGGTTCTGTTATGTTTGAAGGAACTGATATCACAAAGATTCCGGCGCATAAGATCGTGTCTATGGGAATAGCTCACGTTCCGGAAGGACGAAGAGTTTTCGCTGAACTGAGTGTTTATGAAAACCTGAAAATGGGCGCCTATACAAGAAAAGATAAAAATGAGATTGAAGAGAGTCTTGCAAATGTTTATAAGAGATTCCCACGTCTGGAAGAGAGAAGAAATCAGATGGCCGGAACACTCAGTGGTGGAGAGCAGCAGATGCTTGCCATGGGACGTGCATTGATGTCTAAACCGAAGATCATTCTGATGGATGAGCCTTCTATGGGACTTTCTCCAATCTTTGTAAATGAGATTTTTGATATTATCCAGGCAGTAAGTGAGAGTGGAACAACAGTACTTCTTGTAGAACAGAATGCAAAGAAAGCTCTTTCTATCGCAGATCGCGCCTATGTTCTTGAGACTGGTAAGATCACAATGTCAGGAAATGCAAAAGACCTGCTGGAAGATGAAGCAGTTAAGAAAGCATATTTAGGAGAATAGGAGGCGATTCGGGTGAGCAACAATATTGTAATCACAATGGCAAGACAGTACGGAAGCGGCGGTAAGACAATCGGAGCTATGCTTGCAAAAGAGCTTGGAATCAACTGTTATAGCAGAGAAATCCTGCGTATGGCATCCGAAGAAAGCGGAATCAACGAGAGACTCTTCGGTATGAGTGATGAGAAGATGAAGGGAGCCGGATGGTTTAAAATCCTGAGTCGTCCATACGATGGAGAACTTCTTTCACCGGAAGAAAAAGGTTTTGTTTCAGAAGAAAATATCTTCAACTATCAGGCAAAGATCATCAAAGATCTTGCTGAGAAAGAATCCTGCGTAATCGTTGGAAGATGTGCAGATTATGTTCTGAAAGACAATCCAAATGTTGTCAGTGTGTTTGTTCATGCAGATGAGAAATTCTGTCTTGATCGTGCAATGGAGCGTAACAGTATGACAGAAAAAGAAATGAAAAAATACATCGAGAAGACGGATAAATTTCGCGGTGATTTCTATCGTTACCATACAGGACACGAGTGGGCAGATGCAAGAAACTATGACTTGTGCCTGAACAGCGGAAAACTTGGATTCCAAAAATGTGTGGAAGAAATCAAAGCATATATCAAGATCAGATTTGATCTGTAAATGAAAGAGAAAGCAGACAAAAGAAACAAGTCTGCAAGGAGAAAGAGATGCGATTACGTATCTCTTTCTTGCTATCTGAAAAGTGTTGCATGCATGCGACTTTCGTTCTTCCATCTGAAAAGCGTTGCATACAGGCGACATCATTCTACAAAATGTGAACTGATATCATGCTATACTGTGACAGAAATAAACTAAGTGTAACTGTTCAGAGCCAACCTCCAAAATGCTACGCATTTCGTCGGTGTGGCGTATCCGCCAAATAAAATTTCAAAAACAGTTTTAAAAATGCAAGCATTTTATACCTGTTTTTGAAATTTTGCTTGGCTCTGAACAGTTACAAATAAGTTATTCAAATTACAGTTAGAAAAGGAGTAAAGTGATGTCAGGAAAAAAAGAAAAGAAGTATTTTATAGTCGGAATTATAATGGTTGCAATTATTGTCGCAGCAACAGCAACAATAATCTATTGTTACATAAACCGTTTTGATCCACAGGAATATGTACAGGCATTTTTAGATGTATCTTATAAGCAGAAAACAGAATCCTATATAAAACAGACCGGCATTTCCGAGAAAGAAGCAAAACAGATTTTCGAAGATAATCTGGATTATACAATAGAAAAATTTCCGGAGCATGTAATGACGGATGAGATGGCAGGAGAATATAGAGAACTGTTTGCAGATCTTGCAAAGAAGACATCTTATACTGTAGGAGAAGCAACCAGGGAAGAAAATGGAACTTATCAGGTTGTTCTTACAGTGAAACCAATCACATTGCTGAAGGATACTTATGCTGAATTTCAGGAGAAGGCACAGGAATATGCTACAAAAGTTTCAAACGATGTGATGAATGGACAGGCTATGCCAGAAGAAACACAGATGCAGACAGAAATCTATCAGATCTATTATGAGGTTCTAAGTCAGACGGCAAAGAAAGGGTTGAATTACGGAAAACCAAATAAAATTGTTCTTCATGTAGAAAAAGATAAAGAGGGAAAATATGGGATCAGAAAAGCAGACATGCAAAATCTGGATCACCTGTTGATTGAATCTGTCGAAGAAGAATAGTGTGAAGAAAACGGTTAAACAAGACAAACAGAGAAAAGAGTGGAAGAATTGGAAAGAAAAACAGAAGAGAAGATAATTCGAAAGAAAGAATTAAGAAGAAAAATAAAAGAAAAACTTTCTTTTACAACAGAAAAATACAGAAAAGAAGCAGACAGAAAAATTACAGAAAGCATTTTGAAACTGGAAGAATATCAGAGTGCAGGCTGCGTGTTCTGTTATGTAAGTACCGGAAAAGAAATGGATACATTTTCTGTATTGCAGGCGATTCTTCAATCAGGAAAACGTCTTGGAGTGCCAAAGTGTATGGAAAAAGGAATTATGAACGTATACGAAATCCATTCATTACAAGAGTTACATCCAGGTGCATATGGAATCCTTGAACCAAAAGAAGACCCGGAAAGATTGATTCAGCCGGGAGCAATTGATTTTGCTTTAATTCCATGTATCAGCTGCGATAGAAGCGGAAGACGCCTTGGTCACGGAGGTGGATATTACGACAGATATCTGGAAAAGACGCGTTGCGTGAAAGCACTACTTTGCAGGGAGGAACTGCTTGTAGACGAAATTCCGGTGGAAGAACATGATCTGCGGATGGATCTTGTGATCTCTGAAAAAGGTTGTTATAAGATGTAAATAGTAAGGGCAGATTTAACTCGTATGAGTCAGATCTGCCCTTGAAAATTATTTAATCGTTTTCATTTCTGTAATTGGCCAGTAACGAAAGACTGCCTTTCCAAGAATCTTATCTTTGGATACATATGGATGAATCCAGTAGCGGGAATCTTTCGAATCATTTCTATTATCTCCCATCACAAAATAGCATCCTTCCGGTATGGTATAAGGACCATAATTTCCGACCATGTATTCTTTCGTCTCTACATCTTCAAGAGGTTCAGAAGAACCATCAATGTAGATGTGACCGTCACGAATCTCCACGGTTTCACCAGGAAGTCCGATGATACGCTTGATAAAAAGCTGGCTTTCATCATCAGGATACTTAAAAATAATTATATCATAACGCTCAGGATCCTTGGTTAAATAAGAAAGCCGGTTACCAACCACACGATCTCCGGTCATGATGGTGTTTTCCATTGAACCAGAAGGAATCTGTGCATTGACGATTAGAAAATTATCAACAAATAAAGCAATAGCAACAGCCGCTAAAATGGCGATCAACCATTGGAAAAGTTCTTTCGCAGTAGAGTCCTTCTCCTTTGCAGCAGGTTCTTTCGATGTAGATGACATGTAAACTCCCCATTTCTGATATTCTTGTTCTTATTCTGAAAGATATCTTGTCTGTGTTAATCAGTATCATAACCGATGCAAAAACGAATCACAATAGAACAGTTACAATCATAACATATCTGGGAGAATGTGGCAAATGTGGGGAAATGAAAATTCTATAAAATCAGATTGCTCCTATGTCAAATGATGACAAAGATAAATGTGTTCAAAACTTCATAAAAGAAGTATAAACAATTCTAAAATAAGCGGTAAATGCACTGACAAAAAGAAAATCATCTGATAAAATACAGCCATGTCAGAAAAGAATAATATGGCATAGGTATATATAGCAGAAATGCAGATCATTTACTTATGATAGGAGACCTGAATAGGAGGTAGAACAGTATGACAATAGAACAATATTATAGATGGATCAATACAAAAGCAGGGAAGAAGATCAAAGATTTTATGAATCGTCTGATCCCGGGACTGATGCCAGAACCAGTACCGGTCAGAGTGCCGGTTAGACGGGCAGAAATTTAATATGAAATGTGAGATAGAGCGTATGGAAATAATCTATGCGTTCTATTTTTTTGTCTTTTTTAGAAAAATGATTTAAAATGGCGAGATGTGTTGCTGGTCGCACATCGTGTGAACAGTAACTATAGCTGGGCGAAGTGACTTGACTAAGTAAATTGAAATAGAAATATGGCTGATTGTGTGATATGATTTGAATGACAAATGATGCCGATAAATTCCAGTCTTTGAAACTGAGAAATTGGTATTTTAAGAGGAGGTATGTATTATGAATATAGGATTTTGGTCATGTATATTTTTGGTTATACCATTTGTAATTATAGGTGTGTTATTTGCGATTTTTAAGGAAAAAGCAGCTAAATTTGTTTCAGGATTTAATTCATTTTCTAAAGAAGAACAGGCAATGTATGATAAAGCTCAGATCTCTCGTGATATAAGAAATCAGTGCTTCATATGGACTGTTATAATGTTGGCAGGAGCAATATTATCCTGCTTTTTAACTCCATATATGGCTATACCAACCTATATTATTTGGTTAGTTCTGTTTTTTAGAGAAGTCCACTTTGATAATCATAAAGCGTTTAAAAAATATTTATTAAAATAAATTATTGTTTGCAGGAGATTCTTATTTATGAAAAAAGGAATAAATAAATCAATCTTATTTTATATTGCATCAGTTCTGTTTCTCGTAGCCTCAGCTATAGACTTTACGAGTGGAAATAAAAATACTATGGCTATAATATGGTTAAGTCTTGGTTCCGCATTTCTTTGCTTAGGTTCGACTTATAAGAAAAAGGAAAACAATAAAACAAATACAGATGATAAATAATTTCCTGCTTGTATTGTTGGAAAATCGGGATTCATAGAGTCCTTTTGTGATTTGCAACTGCTGGTTGACAGATTTACAGCCTGAAATGGTGGAATGCAAACAGCAAAACTGTTATATTTAGCTCATAAAATCTGCAAAAGGAGGAAAAAATGATTTTAGCTGATAAGATTACAGAGGAAAGAAAAAAGAATGGATGGTCACAGGAAGAACTAGCCAATCAGTTGGGCGTATCCAGACAGGCAGTATCTAAGTGGGAAAGTGCAGGAGCTGTTCCAGATTTGCAAAGAATTTTACAGATGTCGGAGCTATTTGGTGTTAGTACAGATTACCTATTAAAAGATGAAATGAAAGCAGAAAATATCACCTATCACGAAAGTACTGAAAGCTATGCAGAACCGTTGAAAAAAGTAACTATGGAGAATGCAAATGAATTTCTTGACATGAAAAGAAATGGATCCAAAGTAGTGGCAAACGCAGCAAGTATGTGTATCTTAAGTCCAATATTATTGATTGTTCTTGTGACAATGGCAGAAGATAGCGTATTTCATGTTTCGGAATCTCTGGCAACAGTATTTGGATGTGTTTTTTTGCTTGGAATGGTTGCGGCAGCCGTCTTTTTGTTTATTACATATGGAATGCGTGAATCACATATGGAACATTTTGAAAAAGAATGCTTTGAAACAGAGTATGGTGTATCTGGAATGGTACGAGAAAAAAAAGATTCCTATGAACCAATTTTTATCAGAGGAACAGCTGTTGGGGTAGTGCTTTGTATACTGGCAGTGATTCCGACAATTATTGCCGGATCTATGGAAGCGTCCGACTATTACTGTGGTCTTTCCGTTGGATTACTGCTATTCATACTTGCAATAGGAGTGAATCTGTTGGTTCGTGTTGGGATGGTAAAAAGCAGTTACGATACCCTTCTTCAGGAAGGCGAATATACAAAAGAAGAAAAACTGTTTAAGAAAAAGACTGACACGTTTTCTGGTGTATATTGGTGCTTGACTACAGCGATTTACCTTGCATGGAGCTTCTGGACGATGAGCTGGGATATTACATGGATTGTATGGCCGGTTGCTGGTGTTTTGTTTGCAGCATTGCTTGGTGTGGTGAAAATGGTGTTAAAGAATGGCAGTGAAACTCAGCACTATATTTAAGATGGAGTTAAGTTTATTTTCCGCATATTATACTCATCCAGGAATTCAAGTTTGTAGAATTCAAAGTACTTCCTATATTAGAAAAAATAGTGTATACTTTACAAGTACATATGTTCGAAAAAAAGGGGAGCGAAAAATATGAGCAAAAAGAAATTTAAAACAATATTATGTGGATGCATAACGACTCTTTGTCTGCTTCTGACATCCTGTGGACCACTGCAGATATCACAAGGATCAGGCAATCAGGACTCTGGTCACAGAAATCAAACGACAGCAGAGACAACATTTGCATCAACCGGGCAGATAGAATCTGTAGATACGCTGGAAGAAGTACCGGAGTATACAGGACAGCCATATGTGGAGATCAATGATAATGAGCCTTCATTTACTAAAGAAGAACTGACAACAGATTCTTATGAGGAATACAGTCCATTAGATGAACTGGGAAGATGTCAGACAGCGGAGGCTTGTGTGGGTGAAGATTTGATGCCGACACAGAAAAGAGAAAGCATCAGCAGTGTGAAGCCAACAGGCTGGGTGAATAAGGAATATGATGGAATTGACGGTGGGTATCTGTACAATCGCTGTCATCTGATTGGTTTCCAGCTGACAGGTGAGAATGCGAATGAGCGCAATCTGATTACAGGAACACGCTATATGAATGTAGATGGCATGCTCCCATTCGAGGATGAGGTGGCAGATTATGTTAAAGAAACGGATAATCATGTGATGTATCGTGTCACTCCGATCTATAGCGGCGATGATTTGGTAGCTTCCGGAGTCCAGATGGAGGCGAAGTCGGTGCAAGATGATGGCGCAGGGGTAACATTTAACGTATACGTATATAATGTACAGCCATATGTTGTGATCAATTATGAGACAGGAGAGAGTTATCAGACGGAAGAACTCACAACGCCGGAAGGTGAGTGGGCTCCTGGAACAGAAGCTGAAGTGACTGAAGAAAATGTATCCAATTCGTCAAAAACATCAAATTTAACAAAAAAAGAAACTTATATATTGAATAAGAATACAAAAAAGTTTCATAAATCAACCTGTTCTGGTGTGAAGGATATCAAAGCAGAGAACAAAGAAAAGTATACAGGAAGTAGGTCAGATCTGATTAAAGAAGGATATGAGCCTTGCGGCAGATGCAAGCCGTAAGAACTATGAGACCTCAGCACTTTTGCCATTGAGATTATTATAGAAAATGTAATATCAACATAGAACAGATAGTTCCACCTGCAATAGATAGAAACATGTTTTTCTTATAAGTCTTGATTTATGTTAATGTCTTTTAGAGTGTGCAATTTTTTATCGAAAAAGTGTTTACAAACCACATAAAAACAGCTATAATACAAATAGAAACCACAAGAAAACAATAAAAAGCAAGAAATAAACCACACAAAACAACAATGTGGCGAATGGGTAAAAACAGGAGGAACAGAATAATATGAAGATCTTAGATGCGAAGTTTGTACAGGACTTTATTAAAATGGCAAATGACGGATTCCTTCAGGGATGGCATGAGAGAAATGGTGGTAATTTAAGTTATCGTTTGAAACCAGAAGAGGTTGAACTGATCAGACCACGTCTGAATGAATCAGGAGAATGGACAGAAATCGGAACAGAGGTTCCGGGGCTTGCAGGAGAATTCTTCCTTGTAACAGGAAGTGGAAAGTATTTCAGAAATATTATCGTTGACCCTGAAGTGTGTCTTGCAATTATTGAGATTGATTCTACAGGAACAAAATACAGAATCCGTTGGGGACTGGTAGAGGGAGGAAGACCGACAAGTGAGCTTCCGACTCATCTGATGAACCATGAAGTGAAGAAAAGAATCACAAATGGAAAACATCGTGTAATCTATCATGCACATACAACAAATACAATCGCGTTGACATTCGTACTTCCTTTGGATGATCAGGTGTTCACAAGAGAACTTTGGGAGTCAGCAACAGAGTGTCCGGTTGTATTCCCGGATGGAGTTGGAGTTGTAGGCTGGATGGTTCCGGGCGGAAGAGCAATCGCAGAAAAGACAGCTGAATTGATGGAGAAATACGATGTTGCTATCTGGGCACATCATGGAATGTTCTGTTCAGGAGAAGACTTTGATCTTACATTCGGTCTTATGCATACAGTAGAGAAGTCAGCAGAAATTCTTGTGAAGATTCTGTCTATGACACCAAGAAAGATTCAGACAATCACTCCGGAAAACTTCCGCGAACTGGCACATGACTTCAATGTAACACTTCCAGAAGAGTTCCTGTATGAGAAAAAGAAATAATTAAATTTCAATATTCGGAAATAAGAAAGTAATGAAATAGATGGGAGAAATTCTTGACAGTGCTTTTTTAACATGTTATGCTATAGTCGATTTTGAGAGACGAAGATGCAGAGTAACAGACAGAGTCTTTTCAAAGCAATTGTTTCGGACCACCCAGCGAGGTTAAGGCCATACGGACAGCCGGGTCCACTGCCGATTATGGTAACTTTGGTTGCCTTATTGATTGAGTTAAAAGCTCTAATTTTATAAGTAGGTTTCTTTGATAGCCTTGATGCGCCAGACGCGCAGACTTGTGAAACGGTCAATAAGAGTAGTAAAAGTATAATTGCTATATAGACTCTGACACGCATGATCCAGAAGTTTTATTTAAAAATCTAAGAGAAGATATTGCCTTTTCTGTTACAGCTGAGAATAAAACAGACGAATACATACCGAACGCAGGTTTGTGGCTTAGCGCCCTTATCTGCGTTTTTTTCTGTATTAAGAAAATATTTTAACAAAGGGACCTGGAAAGAGAGGAAATATGAAAGGGAGTCGTTTTAAATTAAACCAGAATCATGCACCGATCCATGAGGCTCTGGAGACTTTCCGACGAATGCGGGTTGTACCTTTTGATGTCCCTGGTCATAAACGGGGAAGAGGAAATCCGGAGCTGACAGAATTTCTCGGACAAAAATGTGTAGGCGTCGATGTCAATAGTATGAAACCACTGGACAATCTCTGCCATCCGGTATCTGTAATACGGGAAGCAGAAGAACTGGCAGCAGATGCCTTTGGAGCAGCACATGCATTTTTAATGGTAGGGGGCACGACAAGTTCTGTACAGACAATGGTTCTGACGGCCTGCAAACGTGGAGATGAGATCATATTGCCACGTAATGTTCACAGGAGTGTGTTGAATGCACTTGTTTTATGTGGTGCGATCCCTGTTTATGTAAATCCGGAGGTAGACCAGCGGCTTGGGATTTCCCTGGGAATGCAAAGAGAACAGGTAGCAAAAGCGATAAAAGAGCATCCAAAGGCAGTCGCAGTGTTAGTAAATAATCCGACTTACTATGGAATATGCAGTGATCTGCGAGCGATTGTCAAGATGGCACATGAGGCAGGAATGATGTGCCTGGTAGACGAAGCGCATGGAACACATTTTTATTTCGGTGGAGGACTTCCTGTTTCAGCTATGGAAGCAGGTGCAGACATGGCGTCTGTATCCATGCACAAAAGCGGAGGCAGTCTTACACAGTCGAGTCTGCTTCTTACAGGTCCGGACGTACATGCCGGGTATGTGCGGCAGATCATCAATCTGACACAGACAACATCAGGAAGCTATCTTCTGATGTCGAGTCTTGACATTTCAAGAAGGAATCTTGCACAACGTGGCCGTCAGATTTTCCATCAGGTAGCAGATATGGCGGAATATGCCAGAGAGGAAATCAATGCAATCGGTGGTTATTATGCATTTGGAAAAGAACTGGTAAATGGAAATTCTGTTTTTGATTTTGATATTACAAAGTTAAGTGTACATACGTTAGATATCGGACTCGCAGGAATTGAAGTTTATGATATTCTGCGTGATGAATACGACATTCAGATCGAATTTGGAGATATTGGAAACATTCTTGCTTACCTTTCGATCGGAGACCGTGCACAGGAAGTAGAACGGCTTGTGAGTGCACTTGCGGAGATCCGCAGACGTTTTCAGACAGACGGAACAGGACTTCTGAGTCAGGAATATATTGATCCTCAGGTAGTGGCCAGTCCACAGGAAGCTTTTTATGCAGAGAAGTGCAGTCTGCCACTTAGGGAAACAGAAGGTATGGTCTGTAGTGAATTTGTGATGTGTTATCCGCCTGGAATTCCGATCCTTGCGCCTGGGGAACGCATCACAGCAGAAATTCTGGATTATATCGAGTATGCAAAAGCGAAGGGTTGTAATATGACCGGACCGGAAGATCCGGATATTTTGAAACTGAATGTTCTGACAGGGAGGTAATAATAATGGAAATGTGGTTTTCGGAATTCCATACACCGGATGTGAAACACAGTATCCGGGTAAACCGTCAGCTCTTTTCCAGACAGAGTGATTATCAGAGAATTGATATTTTTGAGACACCGGAATTTGGCCGTGTTCTTACTCTGGACGGAAATGTAATGCTGACAGAACGTGACGAATTTATTTATGATGAGATGATCACGCATGTGCCGATGGCAATCCATAAAGAAGCAAAAGATATTATGGTGATTGGAGCCGGAGATGGCGGTGTTGTTCGCGAACTGACCAGATACGACAGGGTCAGACACATTGATCTGGTAGAAATGGATCCGATGGTTGTCGAGGCATGTCGTGCATACCTTCCGGAAAATGCATGCAGACTGGATGACAGAAGAGTACATCTTCATTACGAAAATGCACTCCGTTTTATCCGAAGATGCGAGGCAAAATATGATCTTATTATCGTAGATTCCTCGGATCCGTTTGGCCCATCGGAAGGATTGTTTACCCGCGAATTCTATGGGAATTGTTACAATGCATTGAAAGAGGATGGAATTATGGTCAATCAGCAGGGAAGTCCATTCTACGCAGAAGATGCACATGCAATGCAGCGAAGCCATAAAAGAATTGCAAGTACCTTTCAGATCAGTCGTGTTTATCAGGCACATATCCCAACCTTTGCCGCAGGTTACTGGTTGTTTGGATTTGCCAGCAAAAAATATCATCCCGTAGATGATCTGGACGCAGAAGCATGGAATGCATTAAATCTTCGTACACGTTACTATACAACAAGACTCCATAAAGGAGCATTTTACCTTCCGGCATTTCTGGAAGATATGCTGAAAGAAGTGGAGGAATAATTCATGATTTTACCGAATATAGAAACTTTTATAGGATGCGAAAGCAGCTTTGAGGAAGCATCGATTGTCCTTTATGGTGCGCCGTTTGATTCGACGACAAGTTTTCGTCCGGGCGCAAGATTCGGTCCGGCAGCTATGCGTCATGAGAGTTTCGGACTTGAAACTTACAGTCCATATCAGGACAGAGACCTTATGGATATCAGTGTATTTGACAGCGGGGATCTGGAACTTTGCTTTGGAAGCAGTGAAATGGCGCTTTCGGATATTCAAAAGAGAGCAGAAGAAATATTGAAATCAGATAAATTTCCATTGCTTCTGGGAGGAGAACATCTGGTGACGCTGGCAGCAGTACGCGCTGTAGCTGCGAAATATCCGGATCTACATATCATCCATTTTGATGCACATGCAGATTTAAGGGATGATTATCTGGGAGCCAGATTGAGTCATGCCTGTGTTCTGCGAAGATGCCATGATCTTCTGGGAGACGGCCGTATCCATCAGTTCTGCATCCGAAGCGGAGAGAGAGAAGAATTTAGATTTGCCGCGCAGCATACAGATTTCCATCCACTTTCTTTTGACGGACTGGAAGAGACTGTAAGAGAACTGAAAGAGAAAAATGTACCAATTTATTTTACAATTGATCTGGATTGTCTGGATCCGGCAGTATTTCCGGGAACAGGGACTCCGGAGGCGGGGGGAGTAACTTTCTTAGAGCTTCTTGAAGCCATCCGTACAGTTGCACAGGCAAATGTAGTAGGAGCGGATGTGAATGAACTTGCTCCTATGTTGGATGCAAGTGGTGTCTCAACCGCAACAGCATGTAAGGTTCTTCGTGAACTGCTTCTTGCAATTGCAAAATAAACCGGCAACTTATAAGAGAGCAATTATAAAAAAGAATATGTAACTGTTCAGAGCCAAGCAAAATTTCAAAAACAGTTGTAAAATGCTTGCATTTTTAAGACTATTTTTGAAATTTTGCTTGGCGGATACGCCACACCTTCAAAATGCGTAGCATTTTGAAGGTTGGCTCTGAACAGTTACAAGAATATTATAAATATATAACTGTTGAAGAAAAGGAGAAGAGTTATGAGCAGAGTACTTGTAATCGGCTGCGGAGGAGTAGCCAGTGTAGCAATTCAGAAATGTTGTCAGGCAGATGAGGTCTTCACAGAACTTTGTATTGCAAGCCGTACAAAGGAAAAATGTGATGCACTTGCAGAAAAGCTAAAAGGAAAGACAAAAACAGTTCTTACGACAGCTAAGGTTGATGCAGACGATGTGGATCAGCTGATCGAACTGATCAATGATTACAAACCGGATCTGGTAATGAATATTGCGCTTCCATATCAGGATCTGACGATTATGGATGCGTGTCTGGCATGTGGCGTAAACTATATGGATACAGCGAACTACGAGCCGGAAGATACGGATGATCCGAAGTGGCGTGCGATTTACGAAAAACGCTGTAAAGAAGAAGGATTTTCAGCATATTTTGATTATTCCTGGCAGTGGGCATACCGCAAAAAATTTGAAGATGCAGGTCTTACAGCACTGCTTGGATGCGGATTTGACCCGGGTGTCACACAGGCATATTGTGCATATGCATTAAAACATGAATTTGATCAGATTGATACCATTGACATTCTGGACTGCAATGGCGGTGATCATGGATATGCATTTGCGACAAACTTTAATCCGGAAATCAATCTTCGTGAAGTAAGTGCACCGGGAAGTTACTGGGAAAATGGACATTGGGTAGAAATCCCGCCGATGGATATTAAGAGAGAATACAACTTTGATCAGGTCGGAGACAAGGACATGTATCTGCTTCATCATGAGGAAATAGAGTCTCTTGCGAAAACAATTCCAGGGGTAAAACGTATTCGTTTCTTTATGACTTTTGGACAAAGCTATCTGGATCATATGCGTTGTCTTGAGGATGTGGGAATGCTTTCTACAACACCAATCCAGTACAATGGACAGGAAATCGTTCCGATCCAGTTCCTGAAAGAACTTCTTCCGGATCCGGCAAGTCTTGGTCCACGCACAAAAGGAAAAACAAATATCGGCTGTATTTTTACCGGTGTAAAAGATGGAAAAGAGAAGACTTACTATATCTATAACGTATGCGATCATCAGGAATGCTACCATGAGGTTGGAAGCCAGGCAATCAGTTATACAACAGGTGTTCCGGCAATGTGCGGAGCATTGATGATGCTGACTGGAAAATGGATCAGACCGGGTGTATATACCGTAGAGGAATTTGATCCGGATCCGTTCCTGGACGCACTTGACCGTTATGGTCTGCCACGCAGTGAAAATCATGATCCGAAGCTGGTAGACTGATGGAAAGATTAGATAAAAGAGCACCATTTACAGCCACCGGCGGAATTATTCCGCCGGAATTTCAGAACATCAAAACACCTTGTTATATACTGGATGAAAAAGCACTTATAGAAAACGCAAAACTGCTTGGTGGAGTAGCAGAACGGACAGGATGTAAGATGCTTCTGGCACAGAAAGCATTCAGTAATTATGATTGTTATCCTTTTTTTGAACCGTATCTGGCTGGGACAGAGGCCAGTGGATTGTATGAGGCAAGATTAGGGGCAGAGGAAATGGCGGGAAAAGAAGTTCATGTATTCTGTGCAGGTTACCGAGCGGATGAATTCGAGGAACTTCTTCAGTATGCCGATCATATTGTATTTAATTCTCCGTCCCAGCTTCTTCGCTTTGGAAGAATGGCGAAAGAGGCAGGAAAAAGCGTGGGACTTCGAATCAATCCGGAATGCTCTACCCAGGAGGGACATGAGATTTATGACCCTTGTGCACCGGGAAGCCGCATGGGTACAACAAGAGCACAGTGGGATGAAGCAATTGTGAAGAATCCGGAGTTAATGGAACTTTTGGATGGGGTTCATTTCCATACTCTCTGTGAGCAGGACTCGGATGATCTGGAGACAACCCTTGCTTCCGTAAAGAAACAGTTTGGCGATTTGATCACCAAAGTGAAATGGATTAATTTTGGCGGTGGTCATCATATTACAAGACCGGGATATGATATTGGGCGACTGGAGCAATGCATTCGAAAGGCACAGGAAGAATGGAAGGTTGAGGTTTATCTGGAACCGGGAGAAGCCTGGGCATTGAATGCAGGATTTCTTCTTACCAGTGTGCTGGATGTTCTGAAAAATGGAGACACACAGATTGCAATCGTAGATGCCAGCGCCGCCTGCCATATGCCGGATGTACTGGAAATGCCTTATCGCCCACCGCTTCTTGGAGCATCGGATGAGACAACAGATAGTGGGATTACAGTCCGGTTAGGAGGTCCAACCTGCCTGTCAGGGGATGTGATTGGAGACTATAAATTCAGCAAATTACCGGAATACGGAGATCTTCTTCTGTTTGGAGATATGGCGATTTATACGACTTGCAAAAACAATACATTTAATGGGATGCCATTACCGGATATCTGGATCAGACATGCTGACAGAACCATGCAGCAGTTAACTTTATTTAATTACACAGATTTTAAAGAAAGATTAGGAAGCCGTGAGTAACGGCTTCCTTGCACATTTATCTAACACATTTCTTGTTTCACATCAATGTCCATACCCAATATACAACTCCAAGCGCCCAGCTCGTCACAATTCCATACAGGATCACCGGTCCGGCAATCGTGAAAATCTTACAGCCAATACCAAAAACCTGGCCCTCCTTCTTATATTCAATCGCAGGTGCAGCAACAGAGTTGGCAAAGCCGGTAATCGGAACAAGTGCACCGGCACCGCCCCATTTGGCAAGTAGTGGATAAATTCCGGCACCGGTGAGAAGGATACTCAGGAGAATGAGCAGAATAGAAGTCCAGCTGCTGCAGTCATCCGGGGAAAGTTTTTTCAATTCACAGAAATGATAAATACATTGTCCAATCAGGCAGATCGTTCCACCAAGGAAGAATGCTTTTATCATGTTGAACCACACATTGTGCTGTGGTGTTTTCTTTTTGACATAGGCTTCATATTGTTTCTGTTGTTTTAATTGTTCTATTTTGTCCATAAATGAAATCCCTTCTTTTTGTTTTTAAATTCTACACATAGTTTTTCACAAAATGAAAATAATATCCTTAAAAATAAATAATGAAACATCAGAAATGAGGAAATGATATGAATGATACGGGAAACAAGAACCGGGCAGTTGAATCAGAGTGTGGTCCTTTTCATCTGTCCCAGCTTCGTGGAGCACAGAGCATTGTATTCACAAAAGCACCTTATCTTCTAAGCGCAGCATCAGTTGCCGGAAGCAAAGAAGCGCAGGGGCCGCTTGGAAAATGCTTTGATCTGACCAATGAGGATGATCTGTTTGGGGCAGAGACCTGGGAGGAAGCCGAAAGCAACATGCAGAAGGAAGCCTGTGTACTGGCACTTGGAAAGTCACATGTGGATCCGAAGTCTGTGCGTTATCTCTTTGGTGGAGATCTTCTCAGACAAGGGATTGCAACTTCTATGGGCGTTGAAGATCTGCAGATTCCCATATTTGGTCTGTACGGTGCATGTTCCACATCAGGAGAAGCACTGGCATTAGCGGCAATGAGTGTGGCAGCAGGATACGGAGATTACATGCTGGCAGTAACATCCAGCCATTTCGGAAGTGCAGAGAAAGAATTTCGATTTCCGTTAGGATATGCGAACCAAAGACCACTTTCCGCACACTGGACCGTGACAGCCAGCGGGGCTTTCCTCGTAGGAAGCCATCTGAATAAAATACATTCCGATAAGCAGCATCAAAGAAAATCCCAGTTCCGGCATATTCGGATTGCAGGAGTTACAATAGGGAAGATCGTGGATTTTGGTCTGAAGGATTCGCAGAACATGGGGGCATGTATGGCTCCGGCTGCAACCGATACCATTTATCGCAATTTTCAGGATCTTGGACGAACCCAGGAAGATTACGATCAGATCATAACAGGTGATCTTGGATATATTGGTCAATCCATACTTTTTGACCTGATGAAAAGCAGAGGATATGATATCAGAAAAAAGCATATGGATTGTGGAATGACTATCTTTGATCAGGAGACACAGGATACACATGCCGGCGGAAGCGGCTGTGGATGCGCAGCGTCAACACTGGCTTCTTATATTCTGCCAAAGATTGAGAACGGAGAATGGAAAAAGATACTCTTTGTGCCGACCGGTGCATTGATGTCAACGGTCAGCTTCAATGAAGGAGCAAGTGTGCCTGGAATTGCGCATGCGATTATGATCGAACACTGTTGAAAAGCCCTATTATAATAGGAAGAAGTAAAAAATGTGCTAAGTGTGTGTTAAAAAAAGAAAAGGAATAGAAAAATGGATTATATAAAAGCATTTTTAATCGGAGGTCTCATCTGCGCTGCAGTGCAGATTCTTCTGGACAGAACAAAGCTGATGCCGGGACGTGTTATGGTATTACTCGTCTGCACAGGTGCAGTGCTTGGATTTATCGGGGTATACGAACCATTTGTGAAATTTGCAGGAGCAGGTGCAAGCGTTCCACTTCTTGGATTCGGAAATGTCCTGTGGAAAGGTGTGAAGGAAGCTGTTGATAAAAACGGATTCCTCGGAATCTTTCTGGGAGGGTTCAAGGCAAGTGCCGCCGGAATCAGCGCAGCACTTATTTTTGGATACCTGGCTTCATTGATTTTTGAACCCAAAATGAAGAAATAAACGAGAAATCACTATAATGTTACAAAATGTTACAAGGTTCATAAAAATATACATGAAAATATCTTGACAGTAAAAGAAAAATGAAATATCATTAATTGAGTATTAAAGGCAATAAGATACGACGGAACAAGGAGGCACGGCAGGACAGATTTTTTATCCCAGGTGTCTCTTTCATTGTGTAAAAGGATGAGTTAAAGATGATTGATATACATAGCCATATCTTGCCTGGAGTTGATGATGGAGCGTCTTCGATGAAAGAAAGTCTTCATATGCTTTCTATGGCGAGAAGACAGGGAATCACAGATGTGTTTGCAACTTCACATTATTCCAAAGCGTTTCCGAACAGAGATCCGGAGAAGCTGAGACGGCTTCGGGATGAGCTGATGAGCCGTGCAAATCGTCCGGTGCAAGGACCAGAGGGAAAGGTGAAGTGCAAAAGACCAATTCGAATCTGGACAGGTCAGGAGATTTTTTATTCTAATAGTGTTATACGACTGCTTGAAGAGGGAAAACTGCTTACGTTGGCAGACAGTAATTACGTACTGGTTGAGTTTATGCCGTCAGTGCCTTATTCAGAGATATGTACAGCGGTGAGGAATCTGTCAAGAGCAGGATACACTCCGGTAGTTGCTCATGCGGAGAGGTATCGTTGCCTTAGAAAAGGTAAGCGTGTGGAAGAACTGATCGATCTGGAAGCATTGATCCAAATGAATTACAGATCCGTCAGTGGAGGCTGGCATGATGCAACAGCGCGCTGGTGTAAGGATAATCTGAAAAAAAGGAATATCCATTTTATGGGAACTGATATGCACAATATCGGGAGCAGAATGCCTGATACAAAAGAGCCAATGGGTTGGATGAGGAAGCATTTAGACAGTACTTACCTCAGACAGATAACAAGAGAGAATGCACTTCGCATTACAGAAAACAAAATAATAAAATAAAGGGGAGCAAAGATGGGAAAGACGCATGATGACGACGAGGTCGAGATTGACCTCAGAGAACTATACTACGCATTGAAAAAGCGTGTTTTGGTAATCCTTGCAGCCGTACTGGCAGGAGCAGTGATTGCCGGAGCAGCAACAAAGCTTTTGATGACACCTGTTTACAGCGCAACATCTACAATGCTTGTTCTCACAAAGGAAACAACACTTTCTTCACTGGCTGATCTGCAGATCGGTAGTCAGCTGACGAAAGACTACAACATCCTGATCACAAGCCGTACAGTATTGCAGGACGTAGTAGATGAACTGAATCTGGATATGACATATAAAGAGTTGATGGAATGTATCACAATAGAGAATCCAAGTGATACACGTATTCTTTCCATTACAGCAATAGACAAAGATCCAAAGATGGCAAAGAAGATTGCTGACACGCTGGCGAAGACATCAGCTGACTTTATCGGAGACAAGATGGAAGTAACACCACCGAAAGTTATTGAAGAAGGTGAAGTGCCGACAATCCAGACAAGTCCGAGTACAAAGAAGAATGTGCTGATCGGAGCACTGGCTGGTCTGATTCTTTCCGCAGGTATTATTATCCTTCTCACACTGATGGATGATACAATCAAGTCAGAGGAAGATATCGAGAACTACCTCGGTCTGACAACACTGGCAAGTATTCCGGATAGAAAAGACTACATTACAGGAAAAGGACCTCGCAATTCAAGCAAGACAACATCGAAGAAAAAGAAGAAAAGGAGGAAAAAATAAATGGCAATTCAGAGAGTTATATTGACAGATTCCAGAAAAGAAGATGTCTTCTATGAAGAGGCTATTAAAACCCTCCGTACAAATATGCAGTTCAGTGGTGTAGAGACAAAGAGTATTGTTCTCACAAGCTGTTATCCAAATGAAGGAAAAAGTGATGTGGCTTTCCAGCTTGCAGTAGAGATTGGAAAGATGGGAAAGAGAGTTCTGATCATAGATGCAGATATTCGTAAGTCCAGTTATATCAAACGTTACCAGATCAAACAGAAGACCAATGGACTGTCACAGTATTTAAGTGGACAGGTTGCTTTGGAAGAAATAATTTATTCTACCAATTACCGTAATCTTGAGATTATCTTTTCAGGTCCGTATGCTCCGAACCCGTCAGAGCTTCTGGAGCAGGGACGTTTTGGCAGATTGATCGAAGAGACAAGAAAAGTTTATGATTATATTTTGATTGATACACCACCGATCATCAGTATGAGTGATGCAGCAATCGCAGCAAAACAATGTGATGGAGCAATCCTCGTAATCGAGAGCGAAGCAGTAAGCAGAAGAGATGCAATGAAAGCAAAAGAACAGCTTACAAAGAGTGGATGTAAGCTTCTCGGTGCAGTACTGAATAAAGTGGATATGAAGAAAGAAAAATACTATAGTAAGTATAATTCATACTACTACGGTAAAAGCAAACAGGAATAGCCGGATATGCAGTGGAGAATATCCGCTGCATATTTCAGTTTACAGAGAAAAAACAGACAAAGCATTTAAGATAAATAAAATCAGATGTTTTGTTATGCAGTCAGACAGAAGATTATCAGGGGAAAAGGGTGTACGCGAATGTATAGGAAGAACAGTAACGGCTGGTTGAAGCACTGGGATTTCATTATACTAGATCTTGTTGCATTACAGCTGGCTTATATAAGCAGTTATGTATTGCGCATGGGAACAAGTGATCTGTATCATAACGGATTATATCTGAATATCGGGATTATTATTATACTGATAGACATTTGTACAGCTTTCTTTACAGAGCCATATCATGGGATCATGAGAAGAGGATATTTTGTAGAGTTTAAGAATGTATTGAAGCATGTGTTTATCGTGAGTGTGCTTGTGATCGTATATCTCTTTATGAGCAAACAGGGAAGCATGACCTCGCGTCTTGTGATCAGCTCATTCATTCCAATGGCAGTGGTTCTGCTTTATGCGGTGCGAATCGTATGGAAGAAATATTTGCTGAAACATGGCAATATGCTCTATTCAAAAATAAATATACTCCTTGTTTCAACAAGTGATGAAATAGATTCCATGTTAAGACGGGTGGAACAGAATGTATTTAATGAATTCGATATTGTCGGAATCGTACTTGCAGACCGCGAACCGGAAGAAAATGAAATGATCGAAGGAATTCCGGTTGTAAGTAAGATTGATACAGTAACTGAATACATACAGACAAGATGGGTTGATGCTCTTCTTGTTGGAATTAAGAAGAAAACATTGATACCGGAAGATTTGTTTGAAACATGCGTGAACATGGGAATTACAGTTCACGAATGTCTAGAAGACAGAGCAGGATGGGCAGGAAATCAGTTTATTAACCGCATGGGTGGATATACAGTCCTGACTTCCAGCGTCAGAGTGATTTCCTCACGGCAGGCCATGATGAAGAGAACGATGGACATCTGTGGCGGAATCGTTGGAATGATTCTGACAGGTATCATTACAATATTCCTTGCTCCGGCAATCTATATTGCTTCACCGGGGCCAATCTTCTTCTCTCAGATGAGAGTAGGAAAAAACGGAAAATTATTTAAAATCTATAAATTCCGAAGCATGTATATGGATGCAGAGGAACGCAAGAAAGAACTGATGAAACAGAACGAGATGAAGGGGCTCATGTTCAAGATGGAGAATGACCCAAGAATCATCGGAAGCGGAGCGGATGGAAGCAAGCATGGACTTGGCTGGTTTATCCGTAAGACATCTTTGGATGAATTCCCGCAGTTCTGGAATGTACTCAAAGGAGATATGAGTCTCGTAGGAACCCGTCCACCAACAGTAGATGAGTGGAAACAGTATGAGCCATATCACCGCGGAAGACTTGCCGTGAAGCCGGGACTGACCGGAATGTGGCAGGTGAGTGGAAGAAGTGATATCACTGACTTTGAGGAAGTTGTAAAGCTTGATATGGAATATGTCAAGAACTGGAATATCGGAATGGATATCAAAATGCTGCTTAAGACTGTCGGAGTTGTGCTTAAGGGCAGTGGATCCAAGTGATGGATTAGATAGAAGAGATAAGGAAAATGATATAAGAATGATGATCTGCAGTGGAACCGGGAGGGGAAGCTGCAGGTGTTATTGATATTGAACGTATGGCTACATGAAGAAAAAACAAAGAATTGAAATAAAGTTTAGGAGGATATTAGGACATGAAAAAGGAGTATAGAATTGCAGTTGCTGGTACCGGTTATGTTGGTTTGTCGATTGCGGCTCCGACGAATGTCTACCTCAAACTTTCAGTGGCGATTTGATGGTCTACGGTGGCGTATAAAACTCATGCAAAATACCCCTACTGCGAGCCTGTTCTATTGCAGAGCAAGGTAGTGACATGATACCTTCATTTTTCCGAAGAATTAGAGGTAGTGAGGGGGGATGATTGTTCATGTTGCAACAAAGAAGCGCTATGTAGTTGTACAGTTTTAACAAAGTGAGTTTGCGTACGGGTTATGACAATAAAGGTCAGCACTTTGAAAAACGGAGAAGCGCGACAGCGGGTTATGACCATAAGACTTAACACTTTGTTGGTGAGCTGCTACGCGAACGGTGAATTCGTTAGAGACGGTTTTATTGAACTGCTTCCAAGGGGCAACTGAGGGATAGTCTGCGATTGGCTAGGACGGTATTTTTTGGAATATACCAATGTAAGAAGTTGGTACACATCTGGTGAAACGGAATCAGAATGGTAAGTGCCTCCATTGATGATGCGGCTAGTATAGAAGAAAAACTGCTGTAATACTAGTGTGTCATGTTTTGAGATGCTTACAAAAATTCAGCTTGCAATAATAGAATTCTCATGCTAATCTAATACCACGCAGTCATCATTCTGATGAACTGCAAAAAGATCTATGAACCAAATCGGTAATTATTCAATAAGCTCAGATTTTCGAGCAGATAATCCGATGACAACCCAAAAAGATGAATATTGTTTGAAGATTATGTGATGGAGTAAGTTTCTCAAATATCTGATTTTAAGGGGATAGTTACTTCCATAGAAAACTATCTTGTGTTAAGATAAATATAACTTTAGAATCCTCTTCTTCAGGCAATCATTCGTTGCACAGAAGAGAGGAGAATTCTATGAAAGAAAACAAGAAAAGTGTATCAACTAAGAGGGTATCATCACATTGTAAAGAATCGAAAGAGGAGCAGGAAGACTTTATCATGCTTCCAACGGTAGATTTCTGTTTCAAGGAATTGATGCAGAATGATAACATCCGCAAGAATATTATCGCAGCACTATTGAACGTTCCATCCGGTGCGGTAGAGAACACGGAACTTATGCCTACGATTCTCAGAAAAGAATCGAAAGATGATAAGTATGGGATTTTAGATGTCCGGGTGAAACTGAAGAATGGAGAACAGATTGATTTTGAGATGCAGGTAGAAGCATTTGATTGCTGGGCAAATCGTTCTGTTTATTATCTAAGTAAGATGTATACAAGTGAAATCAAAGAAAGCGAAGGATACGACCGGTTGAAGAAGTGTATTCATGTGAGTATTCTTGCATATGATCATTTCCGAGATGATAAAGAGTGCTATCGGAGAATTGCATTTTGTGATACGAAAACAGGAAAAGAATATACAGATCTTATGGAGATGCATATCTTAGAATTGTCGAAACTTCCACCAGAAGAGAAGAATGAGACAAGCCTGTTACAGTGGATGCGTTTTCTTGGAGGAAAAACCAGAAAGGATTTTGAAGAGATGGCAAAGAAGAATTCTGAATTGGAAGAAGCATATGATGTGTTGGATAAATTAAGCGCAGATGAAAAGAAGAGGTTAGAATACGAGACGAGACAAAGAGCAATCAGAGATTACAATATAGGAATGTTAACAGCAGAAAGACGAGGAATTGAGGCTGGACGCAAGATTGGAAGAGAAGAAGGAAGAGCAGAAGGAGAAACTTTGGGAGTAAGTAGGATTAATCAATTAATTCTTGAATTATCAAAGCATGGACGTACAGAAGATATCGTGAAAGCAGCAACTGATGAGGAATATCAGAAAAAATTGTTGGAAGAGTTTGATTTATAATTTTAGGCGATAGTGCTGATGAGATAGATTGTCAGATGGGGTTTCAGCTTCTTTCAATGCTGTTGCATAAGCACTATAGTAAAGAATACATCATCATTATTGATGAATATGATACACCGATTCAACAGGGACATAGTTGTAATTTTTATCTGGAAATTGTGAACGTCATGCGTAATTTCTTTTCTGGAGCTCTTAAAAATAATTCTCATCTTGCCTTTGGTTTCCTTACGGGAATTCTGCGAGTGGCCAAGGAAAGCATTTTGACAATCGACTGGAAACAACGAGATTATTGGGGAAATTATAGAATCGGTCACACCGGAAATCACAGAAGGATTTTATAAATTGCTTTGTGGCGAAAAAAATTACAACTTATGTGGATACGAGTGTAATTTATCCAGAAGTACGGAAAAATCCTTATAGCATATATAGTTTTTTGCTTGTAGCTGGATATTTGAAGGTTGCAGCTACCTATTCTCAAAATGATGGAAACTTTATGTGCGATGTTGCAATTCCCAATAAGGAAATTAATTTTGTTTACGAGAAGGAAGTCTTGAATCGTACTAACCAGAATAATATGTCTATTTCCATAAGTCAGGTTGTCTTTTGACATTCAATTAAGGTTACTAGAAGGATTTGATTTATAACAGACAAACCAAAGATTAAGATTATTTAAGAAAAGACGATAAGCTCATGTGAACCTATCGTCTTTTCTTTTTAAGGTTATAAAAAGTTTATTAGAAGGAGAGGAACCTTCAGTTGGCATTACCATAGATGAAGAAGAATTTGGCTGTGAATAATGTGGCGTTTAAATATAATGAGAGTTAATTATATTGGAA
>SKED01000798.1_pt1 | contig 32335 bp, 28 predicted proteins | sample 4826651 | NCBI WGS metagenome assembly SKED01 (sample SAMN11008818, study PRJNA524170) | human gut metagenome | biome: Human fecal sample; material: Feces; isolation source: fecal sample from pouch patient p19 | host: Homo sapiens | place: Israel: Tel-Aviv | collected 2016-06-28 | reverse complement strand
ATTAATGGTGGGGATTTGAGTAAGACTCCATTCAGACATGTTACTATAAGAAGTAGGATTCCTTAAAAAAGGAAATCCTACTTTATAGAGCAACATGCCTAAAATAATCTTTCAACCACTTATGATTTGCAATCCGCCGTCAAAAAATGTCCTAACCTCTTTATGCTCTGGGGATATGTTATCCACAGCAATCAGGCTGTAGACTGTATGGTGGTGGGATAGGGGGATTTCAAATCCCCCGGGTTAATAGGTCGAACCTTTTTTTACGACGGATTACAAATCCGTCGGGACGCCTAGCGGGGATAATATCTTATTTTAATTTTTCTATCTGTTCCTGGGTAAGACCGGAATACTTCATGATCAGATTGATGTCAACACCATCAACAAGCATGTTCCTGGCAATATCCAGGGCTTTCTGGTTCATTCCTTTTTCCATACCCTCCGCAAGACCTTCTTGCTTCGCCGTATCAATGGAGTTCTTGATATCCCGGTATGCCATCTTGCTTGCTTCATACTCCCATTCTTCTACCTGTTTCATACGCCATTCATTTAGTTCAACATTTAGTTTCACTGCAAAATTACGCTTTTTTCCTGAAACGCCCAAATAAAAAGTGGGAAAACTGCCTGATAGACATTCATAAATCTCTCTCTATCACATAAGCAACCCCCCCCATCCGGCTTGAGAAAGCGGGATGGGGGGATTTCTTGTAAGCTGAAAACTATTACTTAGTATTGTAACATAGCAGCAGGAGTAATATTCAGTACCTTGCAAAGCAATCTGGCAATTTTTAATGTAGGTTCCGAACGTCCAGTAATATAATCGTTAATGCGGGAAGGGCTTATTCCGATTTCTGTTGCTAATTGTTTTTGTGTCATTTCTTTTTCACTCAGTGAAAGTTCAATGAGTTCGGATACTGAAGGCTTTCCTATAGGAAAATGTCTCTTTTCGTATGACTCCACAATATCTGACATTAATGTCAGTTCAATGGCATTTTTATCATTAGCAGGAGTTTCATCCGTTACCAATGGTAAAAGCTCTTCTATTCTGTTGAGTGCAAACTCATACTGTTCTTTTGTTATTTTTTCCATAATTCTTGATGTTAAATGTTGGTACAGTCAATTTTGTCGTATTCGCTATGTGTTCCGACAAATCTTACAAAAAGTCGGCCTATAGTGAATTTTATGACAACTACTAATCTATAGTTATTTCCTCGGATGTTGAATACGTAATGTTGATTACCTACGTAATCGGCATCAGGGAAGTCTGCTCTAATATCGGAAAAGTTATGCCATTCTGCTTCTTCTGCTATCTGGTACCACCTTTCAAGGGCAACTTTAGAGTCTTCTCGTCCTGGGGATTCATAAAACTCTTTTAGTTTTCTATGCGAAATAATTCTCATAATTCTCTTTATTAATTATAAGTGCAAAGATATATATAAATTTTGAAAAACGATATATTTTGGCTATATAATTTTGTATTTTAGAATAAATTAAGGTATTTACTGCTTTATTTATGCTCTTGAACTTTTATTTTGAAACATACCCCCATTCGGCTTGAGAAGGCAGGATGGGGGGATTGCTGTTTATATGCCGTTAGTGGTTATGGCTTTGAAGAGCTGCCTGGCTGATTCTTCCTCAGAACCTTATCCAGGCTGGACACGATATACCCTGCGGGATTCTTGATCTCGTGCTTTCTCTTCGCCGCATAGGCTGCCAGAAAGCACTGGTTCACGGCATCCAGGTCTGACAGGGTGAGGCGATCGCTCAACTCCTCTGCCACCTTGTGGCTCACGTTCCAGTAGGAAGAGGTGAGTAGCTTTCTAAAGTTTAGTTTCTTCATTGTCAGCTTTGTTCTGTCTTCATCGCTCAGCATATCTGGGTCATCGTTGCGGTACTTGAGGCCGAAGATTACCAAGCAGCCGTATTTGCCTACTACCTGGTTACGGGTAGTCTCTAGCGTGTGTATCACGATATAGTCGAGACGGTTCAGCTTGTAGGCATTTCTTATCTCTTCTTCGGCAGTAGAAAGCTGGGTATATTCCAGATTCCCCGTGCCGCGATATTGGGTGTGGCTGGTGAGGAGCGCAAGGATCTCGGGAGGCGTAAACTTGGTGTAGCCCTTCTTCAGTCGGCTCTCTGTCAGGAGATAAAGGCAGCGGGAAGACTGGTGACGGAATGACTCGTAAAGCTGCGGCGAAACCTTGAAGTAGCCCAGATCCAGGGCGAAGTAATACTGAGCCACGGGAATCGGCATCTCCAGGATGGCTCTCTTCTCCTGACCTTTCTTGGTGTAGTCAACGAAGTGGTAGAGGTAGTCGAACTGCTTGTAGCACAAGTGGTATGTTCCAGGATTACCAGATTCTGCGACGGTGTAAGGGATACAGACCGGCTTTTTGCCTATGTCGATAAGGGCTGTCTCCAGGTTGTTGTAATGCGATTTGGTTGCTTCCAAAGCTCTGTAGGGTACCTCGAAACGTAAATTGTTTTCGAGGTGCTCGAAACCATTGAGGTCCAGTTGACCGTGGTGTGCGTTCTGGCTGATAGCCATTTTGATCTGTTTCTGATTGTACACGTCAAGTCTGAAGATGTACTTCTGTTCTTGCGGGCTGTAGCTGTGATGCAGGGCGCAATGAGTGCCAAGCTCTGTGGCTTCGGCTACGTTGAAAGTTAGGATTTTGTTCATTGCTCGTTGTTTTATAAAAGTCTATAAAATGGGGGTGGCAATGAAAACAAATCTGGGGGATGCGAAATCTCAAATGGACCAAAAATATTTTGGAGCTTTTTTCTGGTCCTTAACTCAATTTTCACATCAGACCAGAATTTTCCCATATCGCACCCCCGTATGATTCATTCATAGAGAATGCGCACGAAAAATCTAGCCTGAATTTACAATTGAGTACCCCATGCAAGGATTTAGCTCCACACCTTACAAGGGATTTTGAGATGTAAACTCAGCATTTATCATGCTTTGGCATCCTGCCAACAGGATGCCGTATGTCCGCTCCTCCTGTATTTCTACAGAAAGAGCGCTGCAAAGATATATAAAAATTCTGAAACTAACAAGTATTTTACAAGTTTTTTTTGAAAATAGAGAAAAAAAGTTTGAGAACCCATCATGACCATTTTTCTTGTTTATTTCTTATATATCATATTATCATATTTCTTGTAGCGCTATTTTGATGTGTAACTATCAGATAGACAGACGAATAGAGAATGCTGTTACCATGGGAGGTAACTGGCAGAAGGCGTTGTCCCGCGAGATGTAACGGTTTTCTCTGATGAGATGTAACCCTTTGGTAAGTTTGCCTACGAGAAGTAACTATCTAGACATTTCTTCCACGAGAGGTAACTAGTTAACTAAATATAAAACATTCCGGGGTAGGCGGAAATTCGCCGGAAATCGACGAGTATCGCCAGTTGGAGTTAGGAGAATGTCTTATCTTTGCAGTGTTGAAACATTAAAAACATCAGCTTATGACTAGAGAAATTACAATGATTGTGGTACACTGCAGCGCAACTCGCTGCAACCACCCTTACACCGTGCATCAGCTTTACCACGACCACGTGGAGGTGAACCACTGGCGTTACATCGGTTATCATTTCTTCATCAGCCGTGACGGCAAGGTGCATGCCACCCGTCCGCTGGAGCGCATGGGTGCCCATGCCCGTGGCTGGAATGCACATTCCATCGGAATCTGCTATGAGGGCGGATTGGATGAGAACGGCTATGTGGCAGATACCCGTACCGAGGAGCAGAAGAAGGCGATGGAGAAGCTGATCGTTCAGCTGAAGATACAGTTTCCCGGCATCCGCACCATTCTGGGGCATCGTGACCTGCCTGGAGTGCAGAAGGCGTGTCCCAGCTTTGATGCTACCACGCTGCAGCCCTTGTTACATCTGAATTGTAAATATTAAATTTTGTAATCAGATGAAACACCCTATCCGATTTTTTTGTATCTTCGCAGAAGAATAGATTACTAACTAAAAATTAAAACTAGATGAATGTTACCAAGCAACATTTCGTAGAACGTAGAGTGATGAGTAAGCAGGAGCTTGCTCACCTCTACTGTCCTCACAGCCGTTCCAAGGGGCATGCTGCGAGAGATGAGTTTATGGATTGGGTGAAGCGCTGCACTCCGCTCTATGTCAAACTGCAGGAATTGGGGTATAAACCTTCGCTGCATAGTTTCACGCCCAAGATGGTAGATTATATCTTTTACTATCTCGGAGAGCCGGATGGAGTGGGGATATAGCATTGGTAGTGCCAAATAACTTTACAAGTTAAACGTGGCGGAAAAATCTCTTAAGAGAAGCTGTCGTTTCCCTTAAGGAAAAATATATTTTCCCTTAAGGAAAAAAATAAAAACCCTTAAGGGAAAATTCTCAATCTCTTTTTTCCCCATTTTTCGGGCGTTTTCGCCTGATTCTCTCTTACTTGAATAATGTTTACACGGATATGGGGAGAAGATGGGGATGGGGGCAAGGTTAAAAAATAACAGTTTGGAAAAATCAAAAGTATATGGAAATAGTTATAGATCGTTTTGGCAGTTATCATCATGCCGTAAGTGGTAGATTGCTGATTGATGGTCAGCATGTTTGTGATACGTTGGAGGAGGATGTGCATTGTCTTCCGGAAGGCGAGTATGCCCTGCAGCGCAACAGCAAGCTGGCATTACCTTATTATATAAGACTGGCGGATGCTGATTCTGGGGTTGACTCCCGTGTTGGTTCCCGTGTGTCCTTCTCCAGGGGTAATGGCATTCACGGTTGGCGCAACCACTGCATCATTGTGGGAGAGTGTCTCCATCTGGGTTTCCTCATTCATAGCGAGGAGTGCTATGATCTTCTCATTGCCCGCATCCGCATGCAGTTTGTGCGTCATCACGCTGTGGTGGTCAAGATATCCCGCTCTCCTGATTTTCTGGAAGTAGCCTGATATCATAAAGACACAGCAAGGTATGTTTCGAGTTACTCTCGAAAGCATGTAGTCGTTGATATATGCATGTCATATGATAAAACGTTTTACATGGATAGAGTAGAAAGAGACCTGCATCTCTTTCTACTCTTATTCCTATGAACCTTTATTGGCATTTTACCAAGTGATAACCTTATCTACAATTTCTTGTTGCTCCAAGCTACTTCTTCGCAGATAGATACGTGTTGTCTCTATGCTTTCGTGTCCCATGAGGTCGGCAAGCAAGGCTATATCGTTGAATTTCTCCAAGAAATTTTTAGCATAGCGATGGCGGAACGAGTGAGGGTAAACCACTTTTTCGTTTAAGCCATACTTTACCGCATAGTTCTTCAGCTGCTGTGATATGCCTCTTGTAGTAATACGCTCGCCAAAGCGATTGAGAAAGAGATAGCCACTTGTGCGGTTGAGTGTCTGCAACCACTTTTCTGTTTCCGTGCGCAATGTCTTGGGGATATAGATACGCCGTATCTTGCCACCCTTGGTGTAGATGTCGTAATAGCCTACTTGCACGTGCTCAACCTTGATTTGCACAAGTTCGCTCACTCTGGCACCAGTCGCAGCCAAGAAACGCACCACAAAGTACCACTCCAAGTTGTCTTCCCTTTTCAACTTATTCTTCAAGAAGGTGTAGTCGGCATTGCTGATGACATTCTCCAGATAAGAACGTTGCTGCACCTTGACCGACTTCAAGCGGAGTTTCGTCTTGCCCACAAATACAAGATACTTGTTCATCGCCTGGATACGGAGGTTTACCGTCTTCGGCTTGTAAGTTTCAATCAAGTAGGTCTTGTAAACCAACAAGTTTCTCTTGTTCAACTCTTTGTATCGAGAGCCAAACTCCTTCACGGCATACAGATATGCCGAAATCGTGTTCTTAGCCATATTACCTTGGCTTAGGAACTCTTCAAATTTGTCTAATTCCATTTCTATTCGTTTATTTGTGAAACATAAAGTTGTCCATATAAATAGACATGGTATTGTTCTATGAGTTCCTATTATGAGAAGTTGCTCGCTACGGGAGAGGTGAAATGCATTGATGAGGAGATTCCATTTGAGATACCAAAGGGATGGGAATGGTGTAGGCTCAATGACTTGGCCCTGTATAGAAAAGGCCCTTTTGGAAGTAGTTTGACAAAATCTATGTTTGTAGCCAAAAGTACTCAAAGTATTAAGGTCTATGAGCAGAAGAACGCAATACAAAAAGATTGTACTCTTGGCGATTATTATATCAGCAAAGAAAAGTTTGAAACAATGCAAAGCTTTGTTGTTAAGCCAAATGACATTATAGTAAGTTGTGCAGGGACAATCGGAGAAACTTATCTTTTACCATCTGATGCTCCTGTCGGCATCATCAACCAAGCGTTGATGAGGGTTACGCTTTTTGATTTGAACATGGTTGAATACTGGCAAGTATACTTTGCTTATATGCTTTTGAATGAGGTACAAATGAAAGGCTCTGGTTCTGCCATTAAGAATATTCCACCATTTGAATATTTAAAAGCAGTACTCGTGCCTATTCCTCCTTTATCTGAACAAAATAGATTGGTTGAAAGATACAATATACTTTTGTCTCTAATCGGTAAATATGAATTAGAAGCAAATAAGTTGAATTGTCTTAATCAAAAAGTCTATGATAAATTAAAGAAATCAGTATTGCAGGAAGCCATACGGGGCAAACTTGTTCCACAACTTGCTGAGGAAGGTTCTGCCCAAGATTTGTTAGAGCAGATAAAGTTAGAGAAGCAAAAACTTGCTAAAGAGGGTAAGTTGAAGAAGTCTGCCTTGACTACTTCTACTATTTTTCGTGGTGACGATAACAAATATTATACCAGCAAAAATAAAGATACTATCTGTATTGACGATGAAATACCATTTGAGATACCAGACAGTTGGGTTTGGGTAAGATTTGGAACAATAATGATTAATCGAGATAGAGAGCGAATTCCTTTATCTGTAGCGCAACGCCAATTCTTATCTAAGAGATACGATTACTATGGGGCATCTGGAGTAATAGATAAAGTTGATAGATATTTATTTGATAAGGAATTACTTTTAATTGGTGAAGATGGGGCTAATTTGCTTAATAGAAGTACACCTATAGCTTTTATTGCCAAGGGGAAATATTGGGTAAATAACCATGCACATGTGTTAGATGTATATGATGGAGTCATGCTTAAATATATTGCATTATATATAAATTCCATCTCACTTGTCCCCTATGTTACAGGTACTGCACAACCCAAAATGAATCAAGAAAAAATGAATTCCGTTTTGATAGCTTTACCACCCCAAAAAGAGCAACAACGCATTGTTGCTCAAATAGAAAAACTATTTGAGCAACTGCATTAATTGCTCTATCTTTTCAACAATGCGTTGTTGCTCTTTTTGAGTAGGCAAAGGAAATAGCTTGTCTTCCAAGTAACCAACAACAATACGTTGTTGATTAGCGGTTCCCTTAAACGTTGCATCATCTATGAAATACGGAGACTCTAAGAAATACAACAGATACCACCTATCTATTGTATTTCCATAGGGTCTCAATACCTTTAATTCTGTTGTTCCTGCCCCGATTCCATTGGGTAAGTCATGGAAAATTGCAGACTTCCTGTTTTGAAAGCATGGCGTGATTTTAGCAAAAGCAACATCACCATTCGCAAAATGAGTAAATCCTTTTTTGATAGTTCCCCATTTGGTAGTATCAAAAGTAAAGTCTGATTTATAGCCAGCACTAATTTTCTCCATAGGAATAAAAGCTACCAACTTCTCATCTTCGGCTTCATTCTTTGGGTTTAATTGGAAAACATCACGAATCCTTACCCATTGCCAAGTTTCAGGAATTACAAATGGTATTTCATCAGTTATGTCCAAACACTTTTTGCCTATCTGCTCATAATATTTGTTATCGTCACCACGGAAGATAACAGAATCGTTGAGGGCAGACTTCTTTAGCTTGCCCTCTTTGACGAGTTTCTGCTTCTCTGCCTTTATTTGTTCAAGTAGCTCTTGTGCTGTACCTTCTTCCGCTATTTGCGGAACGAGTCTTCCTTGTATCGCCTCTTGTAATACAGATTTTTTCAAACACTCATTAAGTTCCACATTCATCTTATCTAAAAGTTCATGTGACTTTGAGTATTTATCAATAATCGGCATCACTAATCCTATCTTGCTCACAATACGCTCTTGCTCAGATAAAGGAGGAATAGGAATCAAAATTTGCCTAATTGTTTCCATTGATAGACTTGGTTGCGCTGTGGATTTTTTTATAGAATTAACTCCTAACTGTCCCAACGGGCTCATTAAAGCCATAAGAAAGAATTCCAAAGAACAGTAATTATTAAAAGGCTCTATTTTTGCCACATTGGGGGCTAAGTGGTTTCTTCTATATGCAGGAAAAATACACACATCCCCAATTCCTGCGCCAATGAATGTCATTAGAAGACATCTTTTTACCAAAGAACTTCTTTCTAATTGATTAGAAAGTGTTATGGAGATAGCTTCATTCTTATTTTCTTCAAATTTTCCAATTCTAACATTTTGAGCACGAACTATTGGTACTGCATTTGTGCTTGTTATTGCATCTTTAGTAAAAAACTTTGTGTACTCGAATCCTGCTAATTTTGTCACCCAAAATATATTACCTATTCGAGTCCATTCCCACCCCTGCGGTATCTCAAACGGCACTTCCTCATCAATGCATTTCACCTCTCCAGTAGCAAGCAACTTCTCATAATAGGAATTGTCCTCACCACGGTAGATAATAGATGCGTTCTTATCACGCTTGATTTTCTTCTCCTTAATCAGGCGTTCTTTCTCCTGACGAATCTTTTCAAGCAAAACGCTTGCAGGTTCATCATTAGGGTCTTGCGGTACAAGTTTTCCTTGTATCGCCCATTGTAATATGCTATTCTTTAATTGCTTTCCGTTCATTGTTCTCTTTATACTGTTTAATTCACCACAAGTTGGTGACGAATTTGTGAGACGCAGTCTCACAAATCCTTTTAACCTATATTGTTTTCCTCAAACTCTGCAATCCATTCCTTTACCTTGGCTTGCAGCAAAGCCTTGTCTGGCAAATATAATTGATACGCAGAAGCATATACATGAGAGTCTTTCGGCAAAGTTAACTCTACAAGTGCATCGTTCTTACTCTCACAAAGCAAAATGCCGATGGTTGGTTTCTCGAAGTCTTGCTTCACAAAGCGGTCATAATAGTTGACATACATCTGCATCTGTCCAAGGTCTTGATGAGAAAGCTTATCTGTTTTCAAATCAATAAGGACATAGCATTGCAACAATCTATTATAGAAGACCAAATCTACATAATAATTGTCTTCATCAAAGGTGAAACGCTTCTGGCGTGCCTCGAAGAGGAAGCCTTTGCCTAATTCGAGCAGGAACTGTTGCATCTTGCTGATAATGGCATTCTCCAACTTCGACTCAGAGTAAGCGGCATCTGGCTTCAAGCCCAAGAATTCCAAGGTCAAAGGACTTTTGATAACATCAGAAGGTTTCTCTACAGTTTGACCTTCCTTTGCCAAACGCATCACCTCATCTTTTTCACGGCTCAAAGCCAATCGCTCATAGAGGCAACTGCCCACTTGACGACTCAGCTGTCTTTTTGACCATTGCTGTTGGACGCACTCTATTTCATAGAAAGAACGAGCGTCTGGATTTTCCACTCGCATCAGAATCAAATAATGACTCCAAGAAAGCTTAAACATCTGATTATCACTATCTTTCGAATTTGCTAACCACTGGTTAGCATTTTTGTTTTCAAAAGGGAAACCAGTGGTTGACCTTTTTGCATATACAATATAGAATTGCCTAATATTGCGGAGATTTGGATATGACCAACCTGCCCCAAAACGAACAGTCAAACTCTTTGACAATTCTTGCAAGACTTGCTTTCCATATTGCGCACGAACATTCCCTTCCTGTTCATACTCCACTATATACTTGCCTATATAATACTTGGTATAGACCTCAGCAGTATTGACCGATGTCTTCACGTAAGTCCTTGCCTGTTCTATAAGACCAGACACCTTATCAAGTAGGTCTTCAATATTATCCGAAGTCTTTGTTATTTCGTTTGCCATAATTCTGTATTATTATCAGATTTTGGGGACACGTCCCCAAAATTCCTATTTCAAATAAGTGAGACAATGTCTCACCTTTTTATATCAATCTGAATTTGCGGGACACCGTCCCACATATTACAATTCGTCCACATTCACCTCAATCCCCAATATACGTTGAATCTCTGCCAAAGTCTTGTCAATCTCATGATCAAGAGCCTTGCGCTTCTTGAAATAGTCGGCAAGCAGTTCGGCAGGAGGCAAAATCTCCTCATCCTCTTTTGGGAACTTGCATAAGTCGAAGTTGCAATCAGAATCAATCAACTCTTGTACAGGATAGCAACGGGATTTCTCGTCACCATCAGCAATAATAATCTCCTTACGGTCGTTCCACCACTCACAGATTGGGTCGCAATGTTCCGACTTCATGGACTTTGTCTTGGAGAAATGCTTGTAACCCTCTGGCATATCCAAACGATAGAACCACGTTTCCTTTGTAGAATAACCTTCTGGAGCACCCTCCGCACTGGTATTGTCGAAGAACAAAATGTTCGTGGCAATCGAAGTGTAAGGTGCAAAGATACTGCCAGGCAAACGTATAATGGTATGCAAGTTGAAATCTCTGAGCAGCTTGGTCTTGATGGCTATCTTTGTATTGTCCGCTCCAAACAGGAAACCGTCTGGAACTATAACCGCTGCACGACCATTCTTCTTCAGTCGGTACATGATGAGAACCATGAACAAGTCAGCAGTCTCGCTGCTTCGCATATCAGAAGGGAAATGAGACTTGACGTCAGCCTTCTCGTTGCCGCCGTATGGTGGGTTCATCAGTATCACGTCAAACTTGTCATCGTCAGTATAGTTCAACACATTCTTTGTCAATGAATTGTCGTGATAGACCAAAGGTGTATCTATGCCATGAAGCAACAAGTTTGTAACGCATAGCATATATGGAAATTGTTTCTTCTCAATACCGAATACTGATTGGTTAAACTTCTTGCGGTCTTCTGCTGTTTTCACCTTTTTATCCAGTTCACCCAGCCAACTGGTGATGAAACCACCTGTGCCACATGCAAAGTCGGCCATTTTCTCGCCAATCTGTGGATTCACGATTTCTGCCATGAACTCAGTCAGGGCTCTTGGGGTGTAGAACTCACCAGAGGAACCTGCCGATTGCATTTCTTTGAGGATAGTCTCGTATATCTCTCCGAAAGCATGACTCTCTTCATAGTCACCAAGGTTCAAACCGTCAATCACATTCAGCACTTGACGAAGTTGAACTCCATCTTTCATATATTGGTTTGCATCCTCAAATGTGGTCTTTACTATTGCTTGGCGGATAGGGGTGTCTGGGGTTACTTCTATCTTTTTGAGTTCCACAAACAATGTGTTGTTGACAAACGAAAGCAGCTCGTCACCAGTCAAGGCATTACCGCTTCCATCGTCATGCGCCCAGTTGCGCCAACGGCATTCTTCTGGAATAATAGATTTGTAATCATCATCGTCCAACTCCCAGTCATTCTCTTTCTCGTCATAGACTTTCAGGAACAGCATCCACGCCATTTGTTCTATGCGTTGCGCATCACCGTTGATACCGGCATCATTGCGCATTATATTGCGTACTCGTTTTACGAAATTTGATAAACTCATTTTATATTGCTTCTTTTTATGCTATATTATATATTGTCTGCTCCAACTCTTTTACGGCCTTCAGATAATCTCTCTTTCCACCGAAGAACTTTACTATATTTGCCTTAGAGCCAAATCGGCGGAAAGGATCGTTTTCAAGCACAGTGAGACTTTCAAGTTCAGAAATGCCTTCTTCCATGTACTTCTCCAGCAAAGCCTCAAGTACCAGCCGTGCCTGCTCACCATATTTGGTGAATATATCACGCTTTTTCACTTGCTCGGCACGTTCCCGCCTCGTCAGGGTCTTCTTGCCGTATGCGATATGGCAGATGAAATCAAAATCATCCACATTGCTCATTTCCTGCGAAGTCTTTAATTCCGCAAGGTCTATGCCTCTTTCTTTCAGCATATCAGCAATGTCTGACTTTTTCTTTAATTCTTTCCATTTGGAGGTAAATGTATCAATGGTTGCAAACGAATCAAGGATATTCTTCTTCGTGTAGTCGGTAATACTCTCCGTGCGAAGCAGCTTGCCATCGGCATCGTAAACGGACACTACCTTATTGACAACCATTACCTGGCATCCATCCTTGTCAACAACCGGTTTTGAGTGTGTAACTGGTGCATTTGCCGTGGACGGAGGAGCGTCTGTGTCATCTGGAAATGTACGTGAATCCGTTTTGTTAGTTTTTGCAGGATAGTTTGAGTCTATCTCTATCGGTCCATCCCACTCCGGATCTGCAAACAAGCGTGTTACATTGCGAAAGTCCATCACCGTGAAATTGGTTTTTCCCTCATTCTCGCGAAGACGGGTGCCACGACCTATAATCTGCTTAAACTCCGTCATGGAACCAATCTGCTGGTCAAGCACTATCAGCTTTACCATCTTGCAATCCACTCCGGTAGAAAGCAGTTTGCTGGTTGTTGCAATGACAGGATATTCTGAAGATACTGAGATAAAGTAATCCAGTTTGCCTTTTCCATACTCATCGCTACCTGTTATGCGAACCACATAGTCGGGATGTTTCTTGCACATATCAGCATTGGCATTGGTCAATGCCACACGCATGCGTTCAGCGTGAACTTCATCGGCACAGAATACAATGGTTTTCGCCATACGGTCTGTACTTTTCAGATAGTTGGTTATTTCCTGCGCAACTTCCCTAATTCGGTCTTCTATAACAATGTTGTAATCATAGTCGCTATTGTTATAGATGCGGTCTTCTATCTCGTTTCCGTACATATCCTTTTGTCCCTTTGTCGGTCTCCATTCATCACCGATGTTCGTTGTGATGTTGATTACCTTAAAAGGAGCAAGGAAGCCATCTTCTATGCCATTCTTGAGACTATAAGTATAGACAGGCTCGCCAAAGTAACCAATACTCGACTGGTACTTGGTCTCTTTTGGTGTGGCAGTCATACCGATATGAGTAGCCGAAGAAAAGTATTCCAATATGTTTCGCCAGTTGCTATCATCCTTTGCGCTGCCTCTATGACACTCGTCAACAATAACGAGATCAAAGTAGTCGGGATTAGGAAACAACTCTTGATAATTCTTGGCATCATTCTGGCTAATCAACTGCTGGTAGAGGGCAAAGAACACTTGATAAGAACTTAATTCTTCCAAGTGTTTTTTATCTTTTGAGTAGTCTATCTTGTGCGTTACTTTCTCCAATGGTTTAAAGTCCTGCTGTATGGATTGGTCAACCAATATGTTTCGGTCTGCAAGATACAGTATTTTTTTCTTCAGTTTACTGTGAAGCAGACGCCATACTATCTGAAAGGCAGTGTATGTCTTGCCTGTACCTGTTGCCATGACAAGGAGTACACGGTTTTTTCCTTTTGCAATGGCATTAACCGTGCGGTTTACGGCATTGCGCTGATAATATCGTGGCGCAAATATATTCTGACCAGTGCAGAAAGGTTGCTCAATGACAGCCAACTCCTGCTCAGTGAGTCCGTTGCCATCGTTAGCCTCACTTTTGTACCTTTCGATAAGTTTTTCTTTTGTAGGAAATTCGTCGATAGCAAAAGTGCGTTCCTTGCCTGTCAAGAAGTCATGTTCGGCAAAACCTTCACCATTTGAACTGTATGCAAACTTCACATCAAGCATTTGGGCATAGGTCATGGCTTGTTGCAATCCATGAGAAACAGAATGATTGGCATCCTTTGCTTCTACAATAGCAATGGGTGTTGCCTTATTTGCATAAAGTACATAGTCGGCAAACTTCGGTTTCTCTCTATGCACAAGATTACCATGAAGGCTAATTTTACCATCAGTAAATTTAACCTTCTGTTCCATGAATATACTATCCTTTGACCATCCCTTGCTTGTGATGGCCTCGTTGATATAGCGGAACTTGATATCCTCTTCTGTTAAATCTTTGCTTATGCCCATATTCAAATAATAATTTATTATCAGAAGTTCTACAACATACTAGCTAAGACTGAAAACTACGAGTTCATTACACTCTTTCGTTCTCGTCCGTAATCAAATCCTTGAGGTCAACTTCTAAAATCTTTGAGATTTCAAGAAGCGTCTCTAAATCGGGTAGGTATTTATTCCGAGCGTAGCTATAGACCGTGCTAAAGCTCTTGCGGGAGATTTATATTATATGTCGTTAAAATAACTCCAGGATCTTATCGATAATCTTTTCGATGCTGGAAGAATCGGTGGTTTCTTCGAGCTTCTGGTTGATTTTCTCTTCTACCTTCTTGCTCACTTTATCCGCCGCCTTATCGAAAGCCTGATTGGCTTTCTCTTCCAGTTTCTTCTGCATTCTTGTGCTGAAGCTGCCTTCATCGCTTTCAGTCTGGTCCTCATTGACATTGGCTTCTTCCAGCGCTTTCACCATATCGTCGGCATTCATCGTATAGACGTTGCCGAGAATACCGAAACTCACGGTGTGCGGCTTGCCGTTGAACTCTACAGAACCCGTAGAGCAAACGATATAGTTGTGGTATTCGAAAAGCTGGTTCATCGCTTCGTCCATCATGCTGCCAGCCATCATCTTGGCTACAGAGCGGAGCGCCTGTGAGAAGAAATTGTTGTCGGTAGATCCTACCGCCTTTTCTACTGCCTTGCTTGCCTCCGTGCGAACCTTTTCTTTATGAGCATCTGCGCTCGGATTGGTTATGGCAAATATGGCAAGGATGAAAATGATGAGACCTATCACCATCTTCATGGCGAAATGGCTCGTCTTCTTCTTTGGCTGCTGCTGGAAATTCGAATGCATCGCTGCTCCCTGCTGGAATCCCTGCTGATAGGCTTCCTGCTGGGCTTTCTGATAATCCTGCTGATGAGCCTGCTGCTGGTTGGCTCCTTGCTGGAAACCTTGCTGAACTCCTTCTTGCTTTTGGGCATTCTGGTTGCTCTGGTTGGCTTCTATTGCTTCCAATACGGCTTTCAGTTCCTCTACCTTCCAGGCAGGAGTCCAGTCTGCCATTCCCTGCTTCCACACCAGTGTTTCGGGACTGATGCCCTTCTGTACGAGTTGGTCGAAACTGAAAGGACCTGCCTGCTGTCCATTACGATCGATTATAAAAAATTCCATCTTTGTCCTTTTAATTTTTAAATGTTAACATTCAACTTTATTAGTACTTAACCTTTCTTTGCAAGTAAGTTCCTCTTTATGAGTACTCAATCTTTCTTTGCAAGTAAGCCCCACACGCCCTGAAAGGGCAGAAGCTCCTAGCCCAGGGCATCGCCCTGGGTGTTTATGGGCGCAAACCTGTCGCCCTGTAAGGGCAAAAGCTTTCAAATACCTGGCAATATACAAAGCTTTTGCCCTTACAGGGCGTCTTGTAAACTGCTATTATACCCAGGGCGATGCCCTGGGCTAGGAGCTTTTGCCCTTTCAGGGCGGCACGCTTGCGTCCATAATTCCCAGGGCGATGCCCTGGGCTAGGAGCTTCTGCCCTTTCAGGGCGTGCTGCTTCAGGTATTAGTGGGTTGCCTTCCACCATCCTGTCTTCTCTCTTCCCTTCAGGGCTACACTGTGCTGGCTCGGGTCGGAGATGGAAAGGCCGCAATAGCTCTTCACCTGGAAGGTGGTTCCTCTATAGGGATCCTTCAGCATGGTGAATGCCTCATCGGTATGCGCTGCCTCCTTGATGGTTTTCTGCATCTGGGCGGCAAACTGGTCTTTCAGGTAACCGCTTGGCTTGAGGCTATCTACATATACCGACATGTCATAAAACAGGTTGGGAGTGAAGCCGTCGAGAGGTTGGATTGTTTCTAGAGGAATGGAGGAATCGAGCGTATATTTACTGTTGATTTCCTTCATGACGCTAGCCAGGTTATCCATCTCGCGACAGTCGATGGCTGCCATGTTGCAATAAGGTACGTAGCTGGATTTGTAGAAGTTGACAATACCGTTTACGATGCCGGAATAGTTGGGCGTTGCGGAATTGAGCATACTCCAGATGCTTCGGTATGGAAAGCCCAAACCCATCACCTCGCTGCTCGAACTCATGAGATAGTTGGTGACATCCTTCAGCTCGTATGCAGTCTCCACATTTCCCATATAGCAGGCATCGAAGAGAATGTATTGCATCTTCAGTCCGCTCTGTCTGATTCCTTCTGCCAGGGTTGGGATGTCCATGGCATGACTCTTGGAATTTACACTTCCGAAGAAACGGGTGACTGGATGGTCTGGGTCACTGCCAAACTGGATGCCGCTGAATGTACTGGATGGCTTGCCGGCTGTGGCAGTGCTTCCGAAGCCAGGACGGGCATAGTTCGGATAATTCTCCCAATCTTCTGCATAGGTCCATCCGGATCCATGTACTCCGATGATGAGGGCATAGTTGAGTGCCTCGGCATTTTGCTTCACCTCATTGAGAAGGTTGGCGAATCCCTCTGCCGTGCAATAGCTGTTGTCCTCGTAGGTCTTCACGGGCACACGGTTCACCTTCCTGCTGGCGGCATCGTACTGCAGATCGTAGAGTGTGCTCTTGTTGTATTTCTCGCTGAAAAATACCATCACACGTGAGTCACTGAGTCCTTTCTTGGCTACGATACCCTGGCAGATGCTGTCGATGTTGTTGGCAAGGTATTGCTTCAAACCCGAACTGGTGGTACTGCCTGTCCATGGATAATATACCAGGATGGTCTGCTTGTTGACGCTATCCACATCAAAAGCCTCGTCGCTACAACTGGTGAAAGTCATGGCGAACGAAAACATACATATAAATAAGGTGAAAAGCTTCTTGATCATAATAAAAAAGTTGAATGTTGAATGCTGAATGTTGAGTTGCAGAATGGCTGACGAATTCATCCGTCTGAGATTCTGCATTCATCATTCTACACTCAACATTCAACATATATAAAAAGAATCTGTTACTTCTTCTTCAGCTCCTCGATGGTAGCCTTCAGGGCAGCAATCTTCTCTACAGAATCGCTCTCCTTCTTGCGCTCCAGAGCCACTACCTTCTCAGGAGCGTGAGCTACGAAGTTCTCATTGCTGAGCTTCTTGCGTACACTCATCAGGAAGCCCTCCAGGTGCTTGAGCTGAGCCTCTGCCTTCTCAATCTCGGCAGCTACGTCGATGAGGTCGCCCAATGGTACGGCAAACTCGTCGGTGCCTACCATGAAGCTGGATGCATCGGCACTCTTCTCGGCGATGACCTCAATCTTGTCGAGGTTCGCCATCTTCAGCGTTACGTCGTTGTAAGCCTCGAAATCGTTCTTGCCTACTACCTGCAGAGACAACTGCTCCTTCTGGGCAATGTTCTTCTGGTTGCGAACGGTACGAACACCGGCGATAATCTGCTTCACAGCCTCGATGTCGGCTGCCAACTTCTGCTCCTCAGCTGTAGGTGCAGGAATCTCCAGTTTCTCGCGCATGATGCTCTCACCATCCTTGCGGTCGTAGATGTGCTGCCACAACTCCTCGGTGATGAATGGCATGAATGGATGCAACATCTTCAGGAGGGCATCGAAGAAGCGGAGGGTAGCGTCGTAGCTCTTCTGGTCGATAGGCTGACCGTAAGCTGGCTTCACCATCTCCAGGTACCAGGATGAGAACTCATCCCAGAACAGCTTATATACTGTCATCAATGCCTCAGAGATACGGTAGTCCTTAAACTGCTTCTGCATCTCCTCGTTCACCTCCTTGAGCTTGGCATCAAACCACTTCACGGCGATTTCAGCACTCTTAGGCTGCTCGATGTCTGCAGTCTCCCAACCCTTCACGAGGCGGAAGGCATTCCAGATCTTATTGTTGAAGTTACGTCCCTGCTCGCAAAGGCTCTCGTCGAAGAGGATGTCGTTGCCGGCTGGAGCACTGAGCATCATACCCATACGAACGCCGTCGGCACCAAACTTGTCAATCAGATCCAATGGGTCTGGTGAGTTACCGAGACTCTTGCTCATCTTGCGGCCCAGCTTATCGCGAACGATACCTGTGAAATATACGTGCTTGAATGGCATTTTGCCACGATACTCGTAGCCAGCCATGATCATACGTGCTACCCAGAAGAAGATGATATCCGGACCTGTTACGAGGTCGGAAGTAGGGTAGTAGTAGTTGATCTCCTCGTTGTCAGGATTCTCGATGCCATCAAACAGAGAGATAGGCCACAGCCATGAAGAGAACCAGGTGTCGAGGCAGTCGCTCTCCTGCTCAAGATCCTCAGCCTTGATGCTGGCGTTCTTCTCCTGAGCGAGCTTCAGCGCCTCCTCAGCAGTCTCAGCTACCACGAAATCCTTCTTGCCGGTATTATCGAAGTAGTAGGCTGGGATGCGGTGACCCCACCAGAGCTGACGGCTGATACACCAGTCCTTGATGTTCTCCAACCAGTGGCGATAGGTGTTCTTATACTTCTTTGGGTAGAACTCGATATCATCGTCCATTACTGGAGGGAGGGCGATGTCAGCAAAGTGCTGCATCTTGAGGAACCACTGTGTAGAGAGCTTTGGCTCGATAGGCACATTGGTACGCTCAGAGAAGCCCACCTTATTATTATAGTCCTCAATCTTCTCCATCAGGCCGGCGTTCTGAAGGTCGATGGAAATCTGCTTGCGCACGTCCATGCGGTCCATGCCAACATAGAGACCTGCTGCCTCGCTGATGGTACCGTTGTCGTTGAAGATATCGATGGTTTCCAAACCGTGCTTCAAACCGAGGGCGTGGTCGTTGATATCGTGAGCTGGAGTTACCTTCAAGCATCCGGTACCGAACTCGATATCTACGTATGTATCCTCGATGACAGGAATCTCGCGGTTTACGAGAGGCACGATCACGTGCTTGCCCTTCAGCCAGGTATTCTTCTTATCCTCAGGGTTGATACACATGGCAGAGTCGCCCATGATGGTCTCCGGACGGGTGGTTGCTACCACGGCATAGTATCCCTTCTCATCCTTGTGCATCACGTTCTCCTCATCCACCTGCTGGCAGTCCTGCTCTACCACGTAATACTTCAGATGGTAGAGCTTAGAGTGCTCGTCCTTGTAGATAACCTCCTCGTCAGAGAGCGCAGTCTGGGCCTTAGGGTCCCAGTTAACCATGCGCACGCCACGATAGATGAGACCCTTCTTGTAGAGGTCGCAGAATACGTGGATAACGGCACGTGAGCGGGTCTCGTCCATGGTGAATGCTGTGCGGTCCCAGTCGCAGCTGGCACCGAGCTTGCGGAGCTGCTTGAGGATGATGCCGCCGTGCTCGTGAGTCCAGTCCCAAGCGTGCTTGAGGAACTCATCGCGAGTAAGGTCGGTCTTCTTGATACCCTGCTGAGCGAGGCGGTTAACCACCTTAGCCTCGGTAGCGATACTGGCGTGGTCGGTACCTGGTACCCAGCAAGCGTTCTTGCCCTCCATGCGTGCACGGCGAACGAGAATATCCTGGATAGTATTGTTGAGCATGTGTCCCATGTGGAGCACACCTGTTACGTTTGGTGGAGGGATAACCACCGTATAAGGTTCACGACCATCTGGCTTAGAGCTGAAAAGCTTGTTGTCGAGCCAGTACTGATACCATTTACTTTCCACTGCTTGTGGATCGTATTTACTTGCTAATTCCATTGTTTCTATCTAATTTTTATTCTTTTTCTTTCTTTTTCCTTAAAAAACGGTGCAAAGATACGAATTTTTGAGCGAAAAATGCTATCTTTGCATCAAAATTATTAATTTTTGCACAAAACGATGGTTAGTAATGCAGTAAAAAAGTAGAAATTAAAACAATGCATACGAAAGAAGAGAAAATGGCGGCGTTCAGCCGCTTGCTGGATGTGCAGGACCGTTTGCGCCTGCAGTGTCCATGGGATAAGAAGCAGACATTCGAGAGTCTTCGTCCGAATACCATCGAGGAGACTTTCGAGCTTTGTGACGCCTTGATGAAGCGCGATTACAAGGATATCAAGAAGGAGTTGGGCGATGTGCTGGAGCACGTGATGTTCTATAGCATCATCGGCAGAGAAGACGGCGAGTTCGATATCTGCGATGTCTGCAATCAGGAAGCTGACAAACTGATGTTCCGCCATCCTTTCATCAACTGGAAGGAGGAAGGTAACTGGACTGTGGCGAATCCTGATATGTATATCAACGACGAAGGACAGGTGGTATATAAAGAAACTGATGAAGCAGAAACCGGGAAGGCAGAGGCTGCCAATACGGAAGAAACTCGGAAGGCAGAAACTGCCAATTCTGAAGAAACCCTGGCTCTTGGTGCCAGCAAACCAAAAAATGCTGCCTCGGTAGAGAAAACCTGGGAGCAGATCAAGCAGCAGGAGAAAGATGGCAACGAGCGCGTTCTGAGCGGTGTGCCAAATTCCCTGCCATCCCTTATCAAGGCCTATCGCATTCAGGACAAGGCACGAAACGTGGGCTTCGACTGGAAGGAGAAGGAGGATGTATGGGATAAGGTACACGAAGAACTGGAAGAACTCAAGGCAGAACTTGCCAAGGACGACAAGGAAAATTCCACCCAGGAACTCGGCGATTTCCTCTTCTCCGTCATCAATGCAGCCCGTCTCTATAAGCTCAATCCGGACAATGCGCTGGAGAAGACAAACCAGAAATTTATCCGCCGTTTCAACTATGTAGAAGATCATTCGCTCAAGCAGGGTAAGAATCTGAAAGACATGAGTTTGGAAGAGATGGATAAATTGTGGGATGAAGCCAAGAAACAGGAAAGACTTCAGAAAGAATCGTAAGCTTCAATAGGAGGAGCTTCATGATAAACAAGATAAATAGGACGTTTTTATAACAACAAAAAACTATAAGGATTATGAAAAGATTAGTTTATATGATGATGGCTTTGGTGGTACTCTTTGCTGCCAATAGCTGCAAGGATAAGAAAACCGCACAGGTAATCACTCCTACAGATTCCCTCGATCTGGAGGAGGTTGCCGATGATTCAACCATCTACGGTGTTTGTGGTGAGGGTACATCCATGCACAATCTGGAGCTGATTTCTGATGAGGGAGATACGCTCTCAGTCTTTATCGATGATGAGCAGCCAGACATCGTGCAGGGTGGTTTGCTGGCAGGCGACCGCATCGCTCTTATCGGTTACAAGGCTCAGGATGGAGAGATGATGGCACAGAAAATCATCAATCTTACTTCACTCTTGGGCAAGTGGACTTCACTCGACAAGAACTTCGACTTGCTGGAAGGCGGAGAGGTAAAGAACAACGTAAAGGCTGAGACCAATCCTTGGACTTCTTGGAAAATCCTGAACGGAAAGCTCCTGCTCAACAAGGATACCTTTGCCATCGATAGACTGGGCTCTGACAGCTTGATGCTGGAGAATACCCAGGGCATCTATGTCTTCAAGCGCCAGGAGTAAATTGTCATTCTAAATTTTAGATTAAGTTGGAACCATTTAAGATACATATACTGGGGTGTGGCAGTGCGCTGCCAACCCTGAAACACAATGCTTCCTCGCAGCTCATAGAGATGCGGGGAAAGTGCTATATGATAGATTGTGGCGAGGGGGCACAGATGCAGTTCCGTCGTTCCCATATCCATTTCTCCAAGCTCAATGCCATCTTCATCACCCACATGCATGGCGACCATTGCTTCGGATTGATGGGCTTGCTTTCTACGCTCGGAATGCTCGGACGCACATCTAAGTTAAGAGTCTATGCTCCAAAGGATTATGCTACTCTGTTTAAACAACAGGTTGACTTCTTTATGCAGACGATGGAATACGAGATGGAGATGATTCCGGTGGATACGGAGAAACAGCAGATTATCTATGAAGATCATTCTCTGTCTGTGGAGACGGTGCCTCTGAAACATCGTCTGCCATGCTGCGGCTATATCTTCAGAGAGAAGCCTACGCTGCCTCATATCAAGAGGGATATGATAGATTACTACGGCATCCCAATCAGTCAGATCAACAACATCAAGAATGGGGCTGACTGGACCAACGAGGAGGGCGAGGTGATTCCGAATGCCCGTCTGGTGACACCTGCCGACCCGCCTCGCAGTTATGCCTATATGAGTGATACCCGATATATTCCGAATCTCTGGGAAAAGGTGAAGGGGGTTACGGTGCTTTATCATGAAAGTACTTATACTTCGGAGCAGGAAGACCGGGCTAAGATCTACAACCATAGTACGGCGAAGCAGGCTGCGATGGTGGCAAAGGCTGCCGGGGTAGGTAAGTTGCTCCTGGGGCATTATAGTGCGAGATATAATGATGAGACGGTTCTGCTGAAAGAAGCCAAAGAGGTTTTCGAGGAAAGCTATCTCACCAATGAGGGAATGGTTATCTCGGTATAAAAACAACCTTGCATCAAAAAAAGTTTGTTTTTTGGTGCAAGGTTTTGTGTTGGTATTCGTTTAATACATAAATGATAGAGAAAATTGGAATCTGAAAAACTACTTTTGCACGACATCAAAGGCGGCAGTCGGGCGGCGATGCACCGGCTCTACGACCGCTACGTAGGATATGCCATGGCGGTAGCGCTGAGGTATGTCCCTTTACGTGATGATGCGGAGGATGTGGTGCAGGATAGTTTTGTGAAACTTTTCTCTGGTATTGCCAACTTCGAGTACAGGGGAGAAGGTTCGCTGAAGGCGTGGTTTCTCCGGATTGTGGCAAATGAGGCTATCAGCTTTACCCGAAGGCAGAGTCGCATCACTTTCGTGGATGAAGTTCCGGAAGATGTGAGTGATGACGAACCGGAGGTAGAACGGGTGCCGCCTGCCGTATTGACGAAGATGATCGGTGAATTGCCCGAGGGCTATCGACTGGTTCTGAACATGTTTGTGTTTGAGCAAAGGAGCCATAAGGAGATTGCTGATCTGCTGGGCATCAAGGAGAGTACCTCTGCTTCGCAATATCTAAGAGCCAAGAAGTTTCTGGCAAAGAAAATAAATGAATATCTAAATAATATAAACGAAAAAGAATATGAGTAATCAAGATTGGACAAGCAAACTTCAAGACCAGTTGGCAGGCTATCAGGAGTCTGTCAGCCACGACTTGTGGGCAGGCATTGAACAATCGCTTGCTCATTCAGAAACTGGCAAGAAAGCCAGGATAGTCTATTTCAAGCGATGGTCTGCGGCTGCAGCAGCCGTGGCATTATTGGGAATAGGTGGAAGCTATGTTTATCTGCATCAGGAGGATGTAGAAAAGGGTAATCTGCAATTGGCTTCTCTTTCATCTCCTGCAGTTTCAGCGGATTTGCAATCCGCTGCATCCCAGCCAGCTCCATCCCACGTTGTTTCAGCGGATTTGCAATCCGCTGCATCCTCAGTAGCTGTACGCCAAAGTGCTCCCTCCCACGTTGTTTCAGCGGATTTGCAATCCGCTGCATCCCAAAGCAAGAAGGGTAATGCTCTTGTGGAAGAATCAGAGAATGAAATCTCTTTGCTTGCAGAGAATTCCGCTGTATCTGAGGATAAGGCTTCTGATAGCTCTACTGATCATAAGACCTTAACCCGCTCTACCGATCATAAGGCCTTAACCCGCTCTACCGATAATCATGCGGCAGCGTATGCTTCTCAATCTTATCATTTTGAAAAAAATGAGGAGGTTTCTGGCTGGTCGATGCAACTCTATGCCGAAAACCTGACGCCAAGTCTGGGCGGGGTTAATTCAGATGCGTCTGGAGGCTATAATGATTTTAGCTATGGAACGATGGCAGAACCGATGCCGGGTGTCATCCCTGATCCAACGGCAGGAGGCATATATGGAGAAGAATATCTCTTGGCATCCTATAAGGCGATTCAAAGAAACCAACAGGGGAATGCCAAGCATCATGCTCCGGTTTCCGTAGGTTTGCAGGTAGCCTTTGGCATTGCCCCTCGTCTGTCTTTGAGCACGGGTTTGGTATATACTCGCACTTCTTCTGATTTTTATCCATACGCACCAGGTAGTAGCTACAATGTTCATCAGGTGCTTCATTATGTGGGTATTCCGGTGGGATTGAATTATGAATTCTGGCAGAGTGGAGGCTTCCATGCTTATGTGATGGCTGGTGCTGAGGCTGATTACAATGTGAAGAATGATACCGAAGAAGAGGGAGTAAAGAAAGAGAATGCCAAGCGAGACAGAGTGCAGTTCTCTGGAAAGGCTTCGCTCGGTGCGCAGTATGACATCACGCCAAAGGTGGGTCTGTATATCGAACCGGGTGCTAAATATTATTTCGATAACGGAAGCCATGTGGAAAATACCTTCAAGGATAAGAAGCTGAATTTCAATCTCCAGTTCGGTTTGAGATTCAATCTATAGTATAAAAAAACAGAACTTTCGCACATGCGAAAGTTCTGTTTTTTTTTATTCTATTTCTGCAAAAGCTTCTCACTCATATTGAGAGCAGCCTTTCTACCATCTCCCATTGCGAGGATCACGGTAGCGCCACCTCTTACGATGTCGCCGCCAGCATAGATTTCCTCAATAGAACTCTGCATCTGGTCATTTACGGCAATTGTATTCTTTCTGCCGAGTTCCAATCCCTCAATGCTCTGAGGAACGAGTGGGTTAGGGCTTACACCAACTGCTACGATTACCTGGTCGCACTCCAAAGTGATGGTCTTGCCTGTTGCTTCCGGACGGCGACGGCCGCTGGCATCTGGCTCTCCGAGCTGCATCACATCCAAGACCACAGCCTTTACTGCGCCCTTCTCATCCGCCTCATATTCCTTTGGATTATGTAAGGTCATGAAGTTGATGCCTTCTTCCTTGGCATGCTTCACCTCCTCAAGTCGGGCTGGCATCTCTGCCTCCGAACGGCGATAAACCAATGTAACCTCGGCTCCCAGACGCTTAGCGGTGCGGCAGCTGTCCATTGCGGTGTTTCCGCCACCTACAACAACCACCTTCTTACCCAGGTTGATAGGGGTGTCGGTATGAGGGTTGGCTGCATCCATCAGGTTCACACGGGTAAGATACTCGTTGGATGACATGATGTTCAAGGCGTTCTCGCCAGGGATATTCATGAAGTTAGGGAGTCCGGCTCCCGAACCAACGAAGATGCCCTTGAATCCCTGCTCTTCCAAATTCTTCACGGAGATAGTCTTGCCCACGATGCAGTCGGTAATGAACTTCACACCCATCTTCTGGAGATTCTCTATCTCTACATCCACGATGGCATTTGGCAATCGGAACTCTGGAATACCATATTTTAATACACCGCCAATCTCGTGCAGAGCCTCGAACACGGTGACGTCGAATCCCTTCTTCGCCATATCGCCGGCAAAGCTCAAGCCGGAAGGACCTGAACCAACTACCGCCACCTTGATGCCGTTTGCCTCATCGCACTCAGGCACAGAGATGTTGCCACTCTGACGCTCGTAGTCGGCTGCGAAGCGCTCCAGGTAGCCGATGGCTACGGCTGGCTCGTTCATCTTGAGATGTACGCACTTGCTCTCGCACTGCTTCTCCTGAGGACAAACACGACCGCAAACGGCTGGGAGGGCAGAGGTGTTCTTCAGAACCTTGGCTGCGGCAAGGAACTGCCCACGCTCGATGTTCTTGATGAAGGATGGGATGTTGATGCTCACTGGGCAACCCTCCATACAGGTAGGCTTCGGACAGTCGAGACAGCGCTTTGCCTCTGTCAAAGCCATCTCCTTGGTCAAACCGATGTTTACTTCCTCGGTGCGGGTAGTTGCACGATATACTGGGTCCAGCTCTGGCATCTTGACGCGCTCGATAGCGGTGCGTTCCTTTGCTTTCATCGATGCACGTAACTCCTTGCGCCACTCTGCGTTACGGTCGGTCAGTTCTTCTATTGGTGCATCGGTAGGCTCCACATCCATCGTGATGTCTGTTGTCTCCTTCTTCTTCCCTGCATCCACTGTAGCCAGATGCTCCTCGAAGTGCTCCATTTCCTCGCGCTCTACATCCTTGAAGGTGCCCATACGCTTGAACATCTCATCCCAATCTACCTGGGCGCCATCAAACTCCGGACCATCGATGCAGACAAACTTGGTCTTGCCGCCAATGGTGAGACGGCAGGCTCCGCACATACCGGTACCATCTACCATGATGGTATTAAGCGATACATCAGTAGAGAGATTGTATTTCTGGGTAAGGAGGCAGCAGAACTTCATCATGATAGGAGGACCGATGGCGAACACCTTATCTATATGTTCCTGATTGATGAGCTTTTCGATGCCTACGGTTACTACGCCTTTCTCGCCGTAGCTTCCGTCATCGGTCATGATGATGAGTTCGTCGCTGGATGCACGCACCTCATCTTCCATGATGACGAGGTCCTTGCTTCTACCAGCAATCACGCTGAGCACACGGTTGCCTGCTGCCTTGAGTGCCTTGATGATAGGGAGCATGGGAGCTACACCTACGCCACCACCTGCACAGATCACGGTACCGAAGTTCTCGATGTGGGTAGGGTTGCCGAGTGGTCCCACCACGTCGTGAATCTCATCGCCCTCGTTCAAGGCGCAGAGCTTGGTAGAAGAAAGTCCTACCTTCTGTACCACCAGTGTGATGGTGCCTTTCTCGATGTCGGTATCGGCGATGGTCAGCGGCATACGTTCGCTGTTGTTATCTACACGGATGATGACGAAGTTGCCAGCCTTGCGGCTTTTGGCGATGAGTGGAGCTTCCACATCGAAACGGAATACCTTTTCTGAGTATTGTATTTTCTTGATAATCTTGTTCATGGGCTACTAACTTTTTATGTTGAATATTATCTGTGATTCTATTTCTTAATTAGTTGTCTTGATGTTTGCTCATGGTATATAAAATGCAAAAGGATAACTGCGGCCGCCTTTATGGGGTAGTCGAAGTTATCCTCGTACAATATGTTTTATTTTAATTTTATCGAATGAATCGATGTTTTATCGAATGAATCGAATTAATCGAAGTTCTTGTCATCGAGCATCTCGAATCCGCAGTAAGGAACCAATACCTTAGGTACGCGGATACCCTCTGGAGTCTGGTTGTTCTCCAGGATGGTTGCTACGATACGTGGCAAGGCGAGAGCAGAACCGTTCAAGGTGTGGCAAAGCTCAATCTTCTTGTCCTCTGCATGGCGGTAGCGGCAGTGGAGACGGTTAGCCTGGTAGCTCTCGAAGTTAGATACTGATGAAACTTCCAGCCAGCGACCCTGTGCTGCACTCCATGTCTCGAAGTCGTAGCAGATAGAAGATGTGAAGCTCATATCACCACCGCAGAGACGGAGGATGTGGTATGGCAACTCCAACTTCTTCAAGAGACCCTCTACGTGGTCGAGCATCTCGTTCAGGCTCTCGTATGAGTGACCTGGCTTATCGATGCGTACAATCTCTACCTTGTCGAACTGGTGCAGACGGTTCAAACCACGAACGTCCTTACCATAGCTACCAGCCTCACGACGGAAGCAGGCAGAGTAAGCGCAGCGCTTGATAGGGAGATCCTTCTCATCGAGGATAACATCACGGAAGATGTTGGTTACAGGAACCTCGGCTGTAGGGATGAGGAAGAGGTTGTCGAGATTAGCGTGATACATCTGACCCTCCTTGTCTGGCAACTGACCTGTGCCACGACCAGAATCCTCGTTAACAACATAAGGAGGCTGAATCTCCAGGTATCCGCTCTTGCGGGCCTCATCGAGGAAGAATGCCTCAAGAGCACGCTGGAAGCGAGCCATCTTGCCGATATATACAGGGAAACCAGCGCCAGTGATCTTCACACCGAGGTCGAAGTCAACGAGGTTGTACTTCTTCAGGAGATCCCAGTGGCAGAGAGCGTCTGGGCCGAGGTTAGGCTTTTCGCCGCCTTCCTTTACGACTACATTGTCTGCAGCATCCTTACCTTCAGGAACCTGCTCGCAAGGAATGTTAGGGATTTCGAGCAACTGGTTGGTCATATCATTCTGAGCCTTCTCCATGATCTCTTCCAGAGCCTTGGCATCAGCCTTGAGCATAGCTACCTGAGCCTTAGCGCTCTCAGCTTCCTCTTTCTTGCCTTCCTTCATCAAGGCACCAATCTGCTTGGCAAACTGATTAGCCTGCTGCTTGTTGTTATCCAACTTCTGCTGAGCTTCGCGACGAATCTTGTCGTACTCCAAAACTTTCTCTACTGCCTCACGAGCATTTGGAAAATGCTTCTTTTCGAGACCTTTAACTACACGTTCAGTTTCTTCACTGATGAGTTTAAGTGTAAGCATAAAATTTCTTTTTTATATTAATTTTCCTATTTGAAGGCAAAATTACAAAAAATATTTGTGATAGCGCAAAAAAATGCCAACTTTTTTGCAGAGAAGGGTAGAATTAAAGTTTTTTCGTGGTTTTTATGGGGGTTAAACGAAGAAAGCCTGCTCTAGGTATGAGCAGGCTTCTATGTTGTTTGTTTGGAATAGTTTTTTCTAAAACTTTAAAATTTAAGCGTCAGCTTTCTTAGTCTTCTCAGCGTAAACCTCTGGAGAAAGAACAGAAACTGTACTCTTGTCCTTGCGGCCCTTGTGGAAGTAAACGATACCGTCTGCCAAAGCATACAATGTATCATCCTTACCCTGAGCTACGTTCTCACCTGGGAAGTGCTTGTTACCACGCTGGCGAACGATGATGTTACCTGCGATGATGCTCTGACCACCCCAGATCTTAACGCCTAATCTTTGTGAAGCTGATTCACGGCCGTTCTTAGAACTACCAACACCTTTCTTATGTGCCATTTTCTAATTCCTCCTAATTTTAAGCGATTACAGATTTGATTGATACCTCAGTGAACTGTGCACGGTGACCGTTCTTCTTGCGATAGTCCTTGCGGCGCTTCATCTTGAAGACGATAACCTTGTCACCCTTTACGAGTGGGTTCACTACTTCTACTACTACTTTTGCACCCTCTACAGCTGGTGCACCGACAGTGATTGCGCCGTCCTTGTCAACGAGCAAAACCTTGTCGAACTCAACAGTCTGGCCTGCCTCAACATCCTTGATGTGATGTACGAAGAGCTTCTTGCCCTCCTCAGCCTTGAACTGCTGACCGTTAATTTCTACGATTGCGTACATTTAATTATTTATATAAACGGGTTTTTCCGCGAGGCGTCCTGCATCGTGCCGGATCTTGACCGAGCCCCAACGAACTTAACTTTTTCTGTAATATTTGCCCAATCCATGAGCATTCGGGGTGCAAAATTACTTATTTTCTATGAAATAAGAGAATAAAGAGATGAAAAACCTTCTTCTTTTAGGAAGAATTAACAAAGAAGTGGGGTTATTAACAAAAAGTGGGTATAAGACGTAGGGTCGTTAACAAAAAAGTGGGTATAAACAAAAAAAAGCGATGACCTTCACAGGCTACCGCTCCAAATCTTCAATAGGTATTAGTTTTCCTTAAGGTGAAAAGATTGTTTTCAGGATAACTGCTGCAAAGGTACGGCATTTTTTTGATATCTCCAAATCTTTTTGAAACTTTTTTTGGCTTATGTCAAGTGTGTAGGTGTAAAAAGGTAATATTTAACTATCGTTCACATAAAAAAGAGTAGAAAGGATGGCTGCAGATACAAGAAAAGGTGGCTACAGATACAAAAGAAAGACTACAGCAACAAAAAAGGCAGGAGCTTTCACAAGTTCCTGCCTCAAGTATGGCAAGAGGCAGATTTGCCTCTCAAACAAAAATTATTTCTGATTCTTGATCTTCTCTACGTATGCATCGATTACAGCTACGGCTGTGATGTTTACGATATCCTGTACACTGCTCTCTGAGTCAGTGAAGTGGATAGGCTTGTTCAATCCCATCTGGATAGGGCCGATGATCTCAGCCTCAGGGTTCAAGCCCTGGAGAAGTTTGTATGCACCATTTGCACTGCTCAGGTTAGGGAATACCAAAGTATTCACATCCTTGCCCTTGAGACGTGAGAATGGATACTTCTCATCGCGGAGATCCTTGTTGAGTGCATAGTTTACCTGCATCTCGCCATCGATGGCGAGGTCTGGGAATTCCTTCTGCATCTCAGCTACTGCCTTCTTTACCTTTACAGGAGAACCGATGGCATCAGTACCGAAGTTAGAGTAGCTCAACATAGCCATTACTGGCTCCTCGTTGAAGAACTTCACGGTGCCGGCAGACAACTTGGCAATATCGGTCAGGACATCCTCGTCTGGGTGACGGTTGATCAGTGTATCTGCGATGTAATATACGCCCTTCTGGGTGTTGAGGATGTGCATGGTTCCGAATGTCTTGTACTCATCACGGATGCCGATAACGTCCTTGGCTACCTTGATGGTATTGCTGTACTTGGTGTAGAGACCCGTGATGAATGCATCAGCATCACCCTGCTCAACCATTGACATACCGAAGTAGTTGCGCTCGTACATCTTATCGTAAGCCTCTTCGAAGCTGTAACCCTCGCGGGCACGCTTCTCTGCCAGGTGCTTGGCAAACTTGGCACGGCGACCCTGTTCGTTGTCAGCACGCATATCTACAATCTCGATGTTTGAGAGGTCGAGCTTCAATCGGCTTGCCACACGGTTCAGACGGTCAGGGTTGCCCAACAGGATAGGCTCGCAGATACCCTCGTTCTTTGCCTGGACAGCAGCCTTCAGCATGGTTGGGTTACCGCCCTCTGCGAATACTACGCGCTGTGGGTGGAGACGGGCTGTATCGTGGAGCTTGCGGGTGAGCTTGGTCTCCTGGCCGAGCAACTGGCGCAATTCCTGCTTGTACTTCTCCCAGTCTTTGATAGGGGTGCGAGCTACGCCGCTTTCCATTGCTGCCTTGGCTACTGCTGCAGATACCTCTGTAATCAAGCGTGGGTCAACTGGCTTTGGAATGAAGTACTTAGGACCGAATGTAAGGTCGTTTACGTGATATACGTCGTTCACTACGTCTGGCACAGGCTGCTTAGCCAGGTCGGCGATGGCGTGAACGGCTGCCATCTTCATCTCCTCGTTGATGGCACGGGCGTGAACGTCGAGTGCACCACGGAAGATATATGGGAAACCGATAACATTGTTAATCTGGTTTGGATAGTCGGAACGGCCTGTTGACATCAATACGTCTGGACGGCTGTCCATAGCATCCTCGTAACTGATTTCTGGCACAGGGTTGGCGAGTGCGAATACGATAGGGCTGTCAGCCATAGAGCGGATCATATCCTTAGAGAGTACGTTACCCTTGCTGAGTCCTACGAATACGTCGGCACCCTTCACAGCCTCTTCGAGTGTGTGAACATCACGGCGGTCGGTAGCGAACAACTTCTTCTGCTCTGTCAGGTTCTCACGGTCGCTTGTAATTACACCCTTGGAATCGAGCATGACGATATTCTTCACCTGTGCACCGAGGGCAACGTAGAGCTTGGTACAGCTGATGGCTGCAGCTCCGGCACCGTTAACCACGATCTTCACGTCCTCAATGTTCTTGCCGGCTACTTCGAGGGCATTCTTCAAACCTGCAGCTGAGATGATGGCAGTACCATGCTGGTCATCGTGCATCACAGGGATGTCGAGGGTCTTCTTCAGGCGCTCTTCGATGTAGAAGCACTGAGGCGCCTTGATATCTTCCAGGTTGATACCACCGAAGGTAGGTGCGATCTTCTCAACGGTCTCGCAGAATTTCTCTGGATCTTTCTCGTCGATTTCGATATCGAAGACATCCACTCCACCATAAATCTTGAACAGCAATCCCTTACCTTCCATTACTGGCTTACCGCTCATCGCGCCGATGTCGCCGAGTCCGAGCACAGCAGTACCATTGCTGATCACAGCTACCAGGTTACCCTTGTCTGTGTATTTGTAAACTTCGTCTGGGTTTTGCTGAATCTCCAAGCATGGGAAAGCTACACCTGGTGAATACGCCAAACTCAAGTCCGTTTGTGTGTGATAAGGTTTTGTTGGTTTAACCTCAATCTTACCAGGACGGCCTGCTTCGTGATATTCGAGAGCCGCCTCTTTTGTGATTTTTACCATAACAATGTATTGGTTTAATGATTCTATTTCTTTCTATTTTTCGCAAAAAATGCGTTTTATCTTAAAGATTGTGCAAAGGTAATAAAAAACTTATTAAAAAAAGATGGATTTTTATTTTTTTTTGTATCTTTGCACAAAAATTATTTAAAGGATGCGGTTTTGCTATATGGAGTTGGCAGAATCGGATATGCAACAAACCATTAAAATAAGAGATATGGCAGAAATTAATCAATATACTAAAGTTTCGCAAGTGAAAATTCACAAGCGTGATTTAACGTAATTTTGGAATAAAAAAGGCTCTGAAGTTTGTATAACTCACAGAAAATGAGTATCTTTATAATCGCTAAA
>SKED01000795.1_pt1 | contig 32351 bp, 28 predicted proteins | sample 4826651 | NCBI WGS metagenome assembly SKED01 (sample SAMN11008818, study PRJNA524170) | human gut metagenome | biome: Human fecal sample; material: Feces; isolation source: fecal sample from pouch patient p19 | host: Homo sapiens | place: Israel: Tel-Aviv | collected 2016-06-28 | reverse complement strand
GCACGGTATCAAATAATCCCCTTGCCTTTCGTATTTGCCGCCCAGTTCCTCAAATAATGATTTTGCCATTGTCTGTTACCTCCACATTCTTTTTTATTTTGAATGTCCGCAAAATCCGTCCTACATCTGACGGTCGCCACGGACAATCCACATCGTGAAGTGCGATAAGTTTGTCCTGCACATTCGTACCAGCTCCCATCTTCTGTGTGGAACCCATCAGCACTCGGACTTCTCCTTTTCGGACTTTCTGAAAGAGTTCTTTCTTCTTCATATCCGTATCTGCTTCATGGATAAATCGGACCTCACTCTCCGGGACACCTCGCTCGATCAGCTTCTTTCGAATGTCGTTATAGACAGAAAAGGTTCCGTCATTCTTTGGTGTGGAAAGGTCGCAGAAAACAAGCTGTGCCGATTTCTTATCTTTGGTTTCTTCCCAGATTCGGAAGACATTCTCCACACAAGCATTGATTTTACTGCCATCAAAATCCGGCAGCATTTCGTTCAACATTCGCTGATCTAAAGCAAGTTTTCGACCATCATTCGTAATTTTCAGCATTTCTGAAGGTTCCACCGATACATTGTGATACTCTGCTTCCGGTACTGGAAGCTTTAACATATCTACTGTTTTAATGTCTGCCACTTCCTTAAACATCGACATCAGTTCCGGCAGGTTATAAAACTTTGCAAATCGTGTCTTTGCCCGGTAGCCGGAACCTTCAGGTGTCAGTTCAATCGCTGTGACCGTTTCTCCAAAGGTCGAAGCCCATGCGTCAAAGTGCTGCAAGTTATTTTTCACAAGAGAATGATACTGCAAATACCTCTGTATCGTATAAAGCTCCACCATACTGTTAGAAATTGGTGTTCCTGTTGCAAACACCGTTCCCCTTCCGCCGGTAATCTCATCAAGATAGCGGCATTTCATAAATAGATCAGAAGATTTCTGTGCTTCTGTCTGAGCGATTCCACCCACATTTCTCATTTTTGTATAGAGAAAAAGGTTCTTGTAATAATGACTTTCATCAATAAACAATCTGTCTACACCTAATTCTTCAAAGGTAACAACGTCATCCTTTCTGCTCTGGTCATTCAGTTTTGCGAGTTTCTGCGTGACTGATTTTTTTGACCTTTCAAGCTGTTTGATTGAAAACCTTTCTCCCCTGTTCGCTTTTAATTCGGCAATCCCCCTCGTCAGTTCTTCAATCTGCTGTTCCAGAATTGCCCTCTGTCGCTCGATCGACATTGGTATCTTCTCGAACTGACTATGACCGATAATAACTGCATCATAGTCGCCTGTTGCGATACGACCACAGAACCTTTTTCGGTTCTTGGTTTCAAAATCTTTCTTAGTGGCTACAAGGATATTCGCTGACGGATAGAGCTGTAAATACTCTGCCGCCCACTGTTCCGTCAGATGGTTGGGTACCACAAACAAAGATTTATTGCAAAGTCCGAGTCTTTTCAGTTCCTGCGAAGCTGCCACCATTTCAAAGGTTTTTCCCGCCCCAACTGCGTGTGCAAGCAGCGTATTCCCTCCGTATAAAATGTGTGCGACTGCATTTCTCTGATGCTCCCTGAGTGTAATTTCTGGATTCATGCCACTGAAAATGATATGGCTTCCGTCATATTCTCTCGGTCGGATACTGTTGAACTTTTCATTGTACAGCCTTGTAAGTTTCTCCCTACGTTCTGGGTCCGCCCATACCCAATCCTGAAATCCCTGCTTGATCAATTCCTGCTTTGCCTGTGCGATGGCTGTCTCTTTTTTATTTAGAACCGCCTTCCTTTTGCCCTCATCATCTTCAATATAATCAAAGATACGGACATCTTTCAGGTTCAATGTTTCCTCGATAATCTTATACGCATTGATACGCCCTGTACCATAGGTGCTGTTTGCTTTCACATTGCCCCGGTCATAAGATTTCTCCTCGATATTCCAACCTCCGGTGTAAGGGGAGTAGTGGACTTTAATCCTCCACTGAGCATAATTCGGTGTATTTAAAAACTCAAACATAAACTGCTGATAGATTTCTGGAGGTACCCATGTTGCTCCAAGTCTTACAGATATTTCACTGGCAGTCAAGTCTTTCGGCTGTACCTTTTCCAATGCTTCTACATTGATTTTATAATCTTCCGGATAAAGCATGGCGGTTCTCTTTGCTAGTGCCAGTTTCTCCCGGACATTGCCCGAAAGATACTCATCCGCCATCAAATACTTCGGCTCTGTAATATTTCCATAGCCATAATGCGGATTAAAAAAGATCACACCTTTCAAATCCTGATACAGCGTTTCTTCTGATTTTCCTGAGAGTTCCTGCATATATTCCATGTCGATTCCGGCTTTCTCTCCCATAGAAACAGCAAGTGCTTCACTGGCAGTGTCCACCTTCGTCACTGGTTTGTGTGGCTGGATCGTCCGCTTAAAGAACATATCCGCCTTACGTTCCAACTCTCCATTTTCATTGAGCACTTCCAACGCAGATAGCAGTGCAAAGGAACTGTCATCACTAAAAGCAGAGATATTTGCCCTGCTGTTGATCAGCCCATATTTCTTTGTATAATTATCATAAAGTGTATTAAGTCTGACCTGTTCTGCCCGAATATCTTCATCCGGGTAATCCTCTGTCTGCAATTCGATCAGGTTACGGACACAATCACGAACTGCAATCAATCCTTTGATACGGTTTTCTGCGGTTGCCGATACTTCCACCGGATTCATACGTGAATTTTCCCGAAAATAAATATTATCTTCCACCACCGTATAAGAAAAGTTCCTTACCTCTGGGTTGGCAGGAATAGATTTATCTTCTTCCTCCAGTTCGTCCTCAACTTCATAATCTCTGACCTCTCCATGGATATTTGCCACTGCTTCAGATAAAAGCTCTGACAGGTCAGCATTTTCAAATGGTAAGCAGGTTGCTTCTTCTCCGAAGCGACCACTGACCATTTTCATCTCTCCGAGTATCATTTCGGGGTGCTGCACAAAGTATGCGTTCATCGTAAAACCGTCATCATTTGTACGAAGCTGCACCCAGTCTGGCTCAATATCAATGAGCCTGTCCCGCTTTTGCAGGAACAATATATCCGATACAACTTCTGTTCCGGCATTATCTTTAAACGTATTATTGGGAAGCCTGATTGCTCCCAAAAGGTCCGCTCTCTGTGCAATATATTTTCTGACCGATGAGTTTGTTTTATCCATTGTACCCTTGCTAGTCACAAGAGCCATCACACCACCTGGACGTAATTTATCCAAAGATTTGGCGAAAAAATAATCGTGGATCAGGAAGTTATATTTATCATATCGCTTATCAAGCACCTTAAAATCTCCAAAAGGTACATTTCCGACAACACCATCAAAGAAGCTGTCCGGTACATTAACTTCCTCAAATCCTTGTGCTGCGATGGAAGATTTCTGATATAACTGCTGTGCTATTCCTGCCGAAATCGTATCTAACTCAACACCATAAATCTTTGTGTTTGCCATTGACTCAGGCAACATACCAATAAAGTTACCAATACCGCAGGACGGTTCCAACAGATTTCCTTCCTTAAATCCCATCTGCTCCATTGCCTTATAGATGGCAGTTGTCACTTCGGATGGTGTATAAAAAGCTGTCAGTGTGCTTTCCCTTGCTGCAGCATATTCTTCTGACGAAAGTGCCATGCGAAGTTCTAAAAACTCATCTGCCCACGCTGAATTACGCTCATCAAATGCTTCGGACAAACCACCCCAACCAACATATTTCGACAAGATAATCTGTTCGGCAGGTGTGGCAAAGCGGTTCTCAGCTTCACACTCTTTTAGCACCCTGATTGCTTCCATATTTCTGTGAAAGCGTTCCTTTTTTCCGGCTGGTTCGACCGGATGATTTCTAAGATCAAACGTATTTCTCTCCGCAAGCGGAATATCTGGGTGCAAGTCAAAGCTTCTGACTTTGCTCCTTTTTTTCTCCCACTGTGGTTTGATTGGTTCCGGTTCAACCGTCATGGCACTGAGTTCATTGATCAGTCCCTCTAATTCTTTTTCCTGCTCGGCTGTAACTTCTTCTCTGTCTATATCCTTTAAGTAATCAAGAATGTTACTTACCTCATCCGGACTTTGGAGTAAATCTCTTGTATTTTCGATGACTTCCTCATCCGTATCATTGACTTCTACGTTATCCTGATATCCAAAATAATCATAATCTTTCATAAACAGCGTAAGCCTTGTCGCTAAGTCCGGTAAGCCATCAAACTGTGCTGCTTCCCTCGGTGTTTTAGATTCCAACACCCTCTCAAGCTGTTTATCCGTAATGGAAGTCAGATCATCAAAGTCCAGATATACAAGTGCAGATTCAATCATATCCTCCAACGAGCTATATCTTGTACTTTCAATCAACTTTCCATCAAGATATTGGTCTATACTAAAATCTACAAGATTGGCATTTACCTGTATCGGTATCTCATCATCTGTGATCGTCGTAAACGCAACACCAACTTCTTTCGGGTTGCTAAAATCTGCATTTGAGCCATACTCATGCTGACAAAACTCATTGATGATTTCCTTTGCCTGTGCCAACATTTCTAATGGCACCGTATTCTGATCTGGCACTTTCAGATGGTCATTCATCGGATTTTCCCGAACTTTCTCATCAAATTCTGTACGGTTAAATTCCTTATTAAACAATGGCATTTCCGTATCATACAGCATGACTCTCTCATCATCAAAAGATAAGATTTCATATTCAGAAGCTCCAATATACACAGTATCGCCAAGATGATACTCATAATGTTCTGCTGAAACCTCCTCTGCCTCCTGTTCCAGTGTTTCCTTTGGAGCAGTCGAAAGGATTTGACGATTCTTTCTTTTCTCCTCCAATTCTGCCCGTCTGGCTTCCTGTTCTTCAAGCCACTTAGGATAACGCTCTTTTTCCTTTGGATTTAAGTATCTGTCCATCCGTATCAGTTCCCCGATACGTTTTTCTACCAGCGTCCATTTACGGTATATTTACCCAGATAAAGTTCCTTGCTCTTTGCAGTGCCATCTTCATCTGTTGTGATCGTATCCACAACATCGCCCTTGTGGTAGCGGAGTGTTCCATCCGGTGTTACCACATCTTCATCTGCTGTGATTTCATAGGTTGCTCCTGTAAGACCTTTTATTTTGTATACCGGCTGATAGATCACATCTTTGCCTTCCTCGCCAGATACATTCACGCCAAAGAATACCTCCCCTGTTTTTTCCACAGAAATCGTACCCTTCTGAGCCATGTTCGGCTTCTCAACCTTAACCAATTTAATCGTGCCCTCCTGTGTTGCGTTTTCTTCTGTCACATCGAATGATACCGGTGTACTGTCAAGCACATAGCCATAAGGAGCCTGAACCTCAACAAGCGAATATCCCTTGCCATACTCCAGTTTCTCCGGTGTTACAAGTTGACCATCTGCGTCTGTATAGAAGGTGTCGATGGTTGTCGGTGCCGGATAAGTGAATGTCATAGTTACTTTATTTCCTGACGGATCGTAAATCTGAAATCCTGCACCTGCATACGGAATGGTTTTTCCTGTTTCAGCATCCTTTTTGACCACTTTGATAAAGCTTTCAAAATTGGCATTGTTGACGAGGTAACGATAGGTCTGTCCATCTTTAGAAATGAACACATCAAAATCACTCATCAGTTCTCTACCTTCCCAGCTTTTTGTCTGATGAACGATATAAACACCATATGGCATATCTTTTGACTGAGCAAATCCATTCTCATCGCATACAAGCGTATCTCTCTCATCTTCTTCGGCTGCATCATAACTTCCGGAAGATTTCAGATAAACTTCAAACTCTGCACCCTTTTCCGGTGTTTCAATTTTGGTTTCTCCGTCATCAGTATGCTTGATGATAGCGATATTCCCTTTCATAACCTGTTCAGTTACATCATTGGCAGTCAGATTATGCTCTACTTCATAGAGTTTCGGGTCTGCTCCAACTTTGTGAATAGTCTTATCAAGCAAATATCCTTCAGACGGTGTGATTTCTCTGACCGTCCAATCGGTATCGCAGATATATTCTTTTGTTGTAAACTGCCCATTAGCATCTGTGACATACTTATCTACCAGTGTTTCGCCTTTGTAGATACCATAAACCGCACCTGCAAGTGTAGCATCGCCCTGTGCTGTGCCTTCCTCCTTGTCACTTTTGGTCACTGTCACTGTGAATTTCTTCAAAATGTTGCTGAAATCACGCTTTGTCACAGACTTCCACTGAATAGATGCTGTCTGGTTCTCCGGTACAACATAGCGTACCTCTGTATCTACTTCTTCTACGGTATACGGTTCAGTTCCACTGATCAGCACATCTTTGAAAGTTGCTACTCCGTTTGCGTCTGTCACTGCATACTGATCAACTGCAATGCCTGCAAGGGAAGTACCGTAAAGATGGAATTTCACACCCTCAACAAGGTTATCTTCTGAGGATTTCACAACCTGAAGGTCGCCCCTTTTCAGAACGTTATTAAAGTTTACAGTTGCCACCTGTCCTGCAACGACAGTAACTCTGTGTGTTTCCTGTGGCACATATTTGTCGATGGACTGCTCTGTTACGGTATAGACACCCGGCATCAGATTATCAAGCTGGAACTTACCGCCATTCGCTGTTGTTACGGTCTGGTTGATACCATTACCGGAAATCGTGAAGTTGATACCGTCCACCTTTCCGTCCTCACTGGTCTTGACGATCTGGCAGGAGCCATAGCTGACTTTCATCTTCACATAGCCACTAACCGGATCGCCAACTTCCTGTGCATAGGAAACAACGTCCTGCACACTGGAACCTGTGCCATGTTTACCCTCAGACCAGACAACCACACCTCTGCGAACAGAGTTTTTCTTGCTGGCAGTGATCGTAAAGGTATCGCTTGGTGCTTTCTCCATAGATACCGTCAGTTTATTCCCATTTGTGGAAAAAGACACGCCACTGATATTTGCACTGAAAAGATTCAAATCCTGTGTATAATTAAGAGGTAAAGCTAGAGACAAATCGGTATTTGCAGAAGGGACTATGTTCTTATTATGAAAATATTTGAGTGGAACATTGGAATGGCAGCAACTATTCCAAGTAATAGCAATCGCCGGCTAAATGGATGGATTGTTGATGAGATAACCAAAGGTGGACCAGATTGTATTGTTTTAACGGAATTTGTCGTTTCTCCAGGAATAGATTATTTTATCGGAAAACTTGAAGAATTGAATTATCATTGGTTTATATCTAACTCTACAAAAGAAAATGGAATCTTGATTGCGTTAAAGAAAGATACGTTTGATTTTAAGAATACGTTTGATTACAAAAAAAATACCGTGATAAAAAGTGAGGCATTAGCCGGAACAAATTTACCTGATTTTTATGAAATTCAAGTTAAGTGGAACAAAAGGATTTTATCAATTATAGGAGCACGAATTAAAGTTCGTTTAGAAACAGAAGGTAAAAAAGCATTTACGAAAGATCAATTTGATGCATTAGATGAATATTTGAACAACATTAGTCATGATGTGATTTGTATTGGGGATTTTAATGCATTTTGGGGAAATAGATGGAATACAAATGAAAACACTACTTTACCGAATGTAAGTAATAAGTATTATTTATTTACCCCAAAGTATAAAAAAGATGATTGGTGGTCATATGTTCAACCAAATGGTAGCAAGGTTCAACTGGATCATATGATAACAAACATAAATTTAGCACATGTAGATGTAGTATACGATTGGAGTTTTATATCAAATCCAATGTATGGTTCAAATATAAAAAAAGAAACACCTAATAAAATAAAGGGATTACCAGATCATGCAATATTAAAAGTTATTTGGTAAATTCAATTTGTAAGGATAATATTCCCATTAGAAAGACCGTCTGCACTTTCAGGGTAGGCGGTCTCTTGTATTCTAGGTCATATGTAATTAGGCAAAAAAATTACGCTTCTTCTTGGCTGATACTACTTTACAAAGAACATCATCCACTGCGTCAGTGTATTTGCCTTGTTCGATAAGTTCATTTTTTAGTCGGATAAGTGACTGAATGACTCTGCTCTGTTCATCGGCTGTTAGGTAAACATGGTATTTCTGTTCTCTCATAACATCAACCTCACACTTTCTTATTTTTGATTTAATGATATATTAAAATAGAAAACATCTCAAACATGCAAAAAGGCTTCCACCCCAACGGGTAAAAGCCTTAATATAAAAATATTATTTTATCTGCATACCATTCGACACTATTTCATCTGTTGCAAATTTCTTTTTTAATGAAGGTGTTGCAAAAGTGTTGCAAAAGACGACAACCACTAAATGCAAAGTCTGCAAACCCGCATAAATTCTGAGGTTTCAGACACCTCTAAACTAAGCGTCCCTATTCAAACTCCAGACAGACAGTATGCCATATAAGTGAAAATCATTGATTTTAAGGCATTTTCAGGAACTATCAACCACTAAAATCTATATGAAAACAAATTAAAAATGCAATAAAAATGCAATCGAAGTACATTCAGATTTTATAAGATAGACCAGCAAACCTCAATATCATCCCAAAATAGACGTTCAACAATGGGCGTCTATTTTTTGTTTCAAAATTAAATGGGGCTGAAAACAGCCCCGATGGGAATTGGAGATTTGACCCTCCCGGATTCTTCATGTCATGCCAGCCGTAATTTTTTCCATTGCCCCTGCACACTTTAGCAAAAATTCCCAGAAATTCCGTCGCCCACCATAATGCTTTTTACAGTTGTTATTATTGTCATAAGCGTACCTCCTGATATTATAAATCTCCACTGAAATCTACTTTTAAGTTGTTGGGAGTACATGACAGAGCTACATGAAAAAACACAAGCTAACAATCCTAACCATGACGATTTAATTTTTAACACCTAGATAATATCACAACCCTGTAATTTCTTCAATAGTCCCAGAAAGGATGTGATACCACGAAGAAATCACCACCGCCGGAGCGTTCACCTCCGACTTTCAAACCGGAACCTAAAACTAACCATCAAACACAACATTCAGAAAGGACAGGTATATCTATATGGAATTAAAATTCGTTATCCCCAACATGGAAAAGACATTCGGCAACTTGGAGTTTGCCGGAGAAGACAAGACAGAACAGAGAAGAATCAATGGACGCATGACGGTACTCTCCCGCAGCTTCAATCTTTATTCAGACGTACAGAGGGCGGATGATATTGTGGTTATCCTCCCTGCCGAAGCCGGAGAGAAACATTTTGACTTTGAGGAACGTGTGAAGCTCGTCAATCCACGTATCACCGCAGAGGGCTATAAAATCGGCACAAGGGGCTTTACCAACTACATTTTGCACGCTGACGATATGGTAAAAGCATAAGGAAAAGGAGGACATCAGACTATGAGATTAGCAAACGGAATCGTGATTGACAAGGAAGCAACTTTCGGGGCATTGAAATTTTCTGCCCTCCGCCGTGAGGTTCACCTCCAGAATGAAGACGGCTCGGTATCAGAAGAAATCAAGGAGCGTACCTATGACTTAAAATCCAGAGGACAGGGGCGTATGATTCAGGTTTCCATCCCTGCCAGCGTGCCATTAAAGGAGTTCGATTACAATGCAGAGGTGGAACTTATCAATCCTGTGGCAGATACCGTGGCAACGGCTACCTTTCAGGGAGCAGAGGTAGACTGGTACATCAAGGCGGAGGATATTGTTCTGAAAAAAGGGGCTGCCATGAATCCGCAGCCACCAAAGAAAGACGTTCCCCCTGCAAAATAACAGGAACATAAAAAAACGAAAGGAGGATTGTTCCTATGAAGCAGCTTTTCCCCCGTGGAAAACGTATCCGTCCCACGGATAAAGACCTTGTATTTTATACTGCCCTTGCTTCTCTGCTCCCTGTCTTCCTGCTGGTTGTCCTGCTGTTTCATATCGGGCAGATTGCCGGAACCAACTGGCAGGAAGTGTCCCTCTCCCAGATAGTACAGGATGTAAATATCCCTTATCTGCTATTCAGCATGGGCGTGGCAGGGCTGGTGTGCCTTACAGCAGTTCTTCTGTTCTGGCGATACCGCAGGGATGAAGTAAAGCAGCTCATCCACCGCCAAAAGCTGGCAAGGATGGTGTTGGAAAACAAGTGGTATGAATCGGAGCAGAGAAAGGAAGACGCTTTTTTCAAGGACTTGTCTTCCAGCCGTTCCAAAGAAACCATCACTTACTTTCCCAAAATCTACTACCGGATGAAACAAGGCTTGCTCCATATCCGTGTGGAAATCACCTTGGGGAAATATCAGGAACAGCTCTTAAACTTGGAGAGAAAGCTGGAAAGCGGCTTGTACTGTGAGCTGACGGATAAGGAATTAAAGGATTCCTATGTGGAGTACACCCTGCTCTATGATACCATTGCGAACCGTATCTCCATTGAGGATGTACAGGCAAAGGACGGCAGGCTCCGGCTCATGGAAAATGTCTGGTGGGAGTATGACAAGCTCCCCCATATGCTCATTGCCGGAGGAACCGGCGGCGGAAAGACCTACTTCATCCTGACCCTCATTGAAGCCCTGCTCCGCACCAACGCCGTCCTGTTCGTGTTAGACCCAAAGAACGCCGACCTTGCGGATTTACAGGCGGTTATGCCGGATGTGTACTACAAAAAGGAAGATATGCTCGCCTGCATTGACCGTTTCTATGAAGAAATGATGAAACGCAGCGAAGACATGAAGCTCATGGAGAATTACCGGACAGGGGAAAACTACGCTTACTTGGGGCTTCCTGCAAATTTCCTTATCTTTGATGAATATGTGGCATTTATGGAAATGCTCGGCACAAAGGAAAATGCCGCTGTCCTCAACAAATTAAAACAAATCGTTATGCTTGGGCGGCAGGCTGGCTTCTTCCTGATTCTCGCCTGCCAGCGTCCAGACGCAAAGTATCTGGGGGACGGAATCCGTGACCAGTTTAATTTCCGTGTGGCTCTGGGGCGGATGTCGGAAATGGGCTATGGGATGATGTTCGGGGAAACCACAAAGGATTTCTTCCTAAAGCAGATAAAAGGGCGTGGCTATGTGGATGTGGGAACCAGCGTTATCTCGGAATTTTACACGCCCCTTGTGCCAAAAGGACACGATTTCCTCAAAGAAATAAAAAAACTGATAGACAGCAGGCAGGGAGTGCAGGCGGCGTGCGAAGCGAAAGCCGCAGAAACGGACTGACCTGCTGTGGCTGGTGTGCCGCAAGGCACGCCAGCATGAACCCCTCGTATCTAACAGAGGGGTACAAATCGACAGGCAACAATCAAACAACAGGGCAGAATCCCACGATACACAAGGGATTCTCCCATATCCGGCGTATGTCAACAAGACTCTGAAAGTTGACATACGCTTTTTTAGACAGGAGGGATTTTCACTGAATGAAGAAACATGGGTACAGGACATCAAAGAAAAACGGGAAGTTTACGGCATTTCACAACAGAAACTTGCGTTAGCTGCCGGAATCACCCGTCCGTACCTGAGCGATATTGAAACGGGCAAGGCTCACCCATCCGAAGCATTACAGAAAGCCATCTCAGAAGCTCTGGAACGCTTCAATCCAGATAATCCCCTTGAAATGCTCTTTGACTATGTTCGGATTCGCTTTCCTACTACGGATGTGAAGCATATCGTGGAAGACGTGCTGCGGTTAAAACTCCCCTACTTTATCCATGAAGACTACGGCTTCTACTCTTACACAGAGCATTACTATCTGGGGGATATTTTCATTCTAGTATCGCCGGAGCTGGAAAAAGGGGTGCTGCTGGAACTGAAAGGGCGTGGCTGCCGCCAGTTTGAAAGCTATCTGCTGGCACAGGAACGGAGCTGGTATGAGTTTTTTATGGACGTTCTCATGGAGGACGGCGTGATGAAGCGGCTTGACCTCGCCATCAATGACAAAACGGGAATCCTGAACATTCCCCATCTGACAGAGAAGTGCCGGAATGAGGAATGTATCTCGGTCTTCCGCAGCTTCAAAAGCTACCGCAGCGGCGAACTGGTACGGCGTGAGGAAAAAGAATGTATGGGGAACACCCTGTATATCGGCTCCCTCCAAAGTGAGGTGTACTTCTGCATTTATGAAAAAGACTATGAGCAGTACAAAAAGCACGATATTCCCATTGCGGACGCAGAGGTAAAGAACCGCTTTGAAATCCGGCTGAAAAATGAGCGTGCCTTTTACGCCATCCGTGACCTGTTAGAACATGACAATCCAGAACGGACAGCCTTTCAAATCATCAACCGCTATGTCCGGTTCGTGGACAGGGACGATACGAAGCCCCGTTCTGACTGGCGTATCAATGAGGAATGGGCGTGGTTTATGGGGGAACACAGGGGAAGCCTGAAACTGACAACCAAACCGGAACCCTATTCCTTTGAACGCACCCTGCACTGGCTCTCCCATCAGGTAGCCCCCACGTTAAAGCTGGCTCTCCGTCTGGATAAGATGAACCACACCCAGATTGTCCATGACATCATCACCCATGCAAAGCTGACGGAGAAGCACGAAAAAATCCTGAAGCAGCAAGCCGCCGCTGCAAAGGAGGTGGTGCTTTAACGGCGGCAATTTTGGAACCTAAGAAATCTTACAGGAAAGAAAGGAGCTTTTATGAATTTCGGACAGAATCTTTACAACTGGTTTTTATCCAACGCCCAGTCCCTTGTGCTGCTGGCAATCGTGGTGATTGGACTGTACCTCGGATTTAAGAGGGAATTTTCCAAACTTATCGGCTTTTTAGTAGTTTCCCTTGTAGCGGTCGGTCTGGTCTTCAATGCGGACGGTGTAAAGGACATCTTACTGGAACTGTTCAATAAGATTATCGGTGCATAGGAAACCCATTTTACACTTCCGTTATGGAGCAAGCTCTGATTGCTTCATGGCGGAAGTCCACTAGGGGCTTGGGGAGCGTAACTCCCCAAAAGAAAGAAGATGTAATATGATAGTGTATGATAATTGAGATAAACTAAGAATGGTGGTATAATTTCTTTAATAGTAATTGAAAGTGGAGGAAATGTATGAAGGATTTTATTGATTTTTTGAAATTACCACCGAACATTTTGGGAGCTTTATCTATTGCCAGTGGTACATTATTATTATTGCCTCAAAAGTTAGCCCAAAAGTTTTATATTATAAATTTTCGAGAAAAATATGGTTTTACAATAGGCATTGTTTTTGTGATTTCCACAGCTTTACTAATCGTTTTATTACTATCTAAAATTTTTCATTTCTTTTATGACAAGTATGCTTCTAAGAGATTAGGAACTGCTCAGATTAAATATTTGAAAAATATGACACCAGAACAGGTGACAATCATTCGGGAGTTTTTACGTGAACCAACTCACACCCTGCCATTACCCATGAACAATGGATTAGTAATAGAACTTCAACATTTACAAATATTAACCCCTGCCGGACAAACTCATTTAGTAAGTATGTTAGACCCACAAATCAATTATTTTTTACAACCTTGGGTAATTAAAAAAATCAATAGTGATGAAGAATTAAAGCGAATATTTTATTAGAAAAATGGCAACTGACAAACAAAGTTAGTTGCCATTTTTTGTTCTAAGAAAGGACGTGATACTAATTGAGAAAATGAAAATCTACATCCTGAACACCACACGGTTTTACCATGAGGATTTTGAGGAGTACCCTGGGGCATGGTTTTCCTGTCCCGTGGATTTTGAGGAAGTCAAGGAACGTCTTGGCGTTCAGAGTGAGGAAGAAATCGAAATTGAAGACTATGAGCTGCCGTTTCCATTGGAGGGCAACACAAGGCTCTGGGAAATCAACGCCCTTTGCCGGATGGTACAGGAAATGCAGGGAACGCCCCTCTATTATGAAATGGATGTGGTACAAAAGCGGTGGTTTCCCAGCTTTACAGAATTTATCGACCACAAAGACCAGATACGCTGCTATCCGGTGCAGGACGGGGAATCCCTCGCCCGTTATCTGGTGCAGGAGGTACAGCTATTTGGAGAAGTACATCCAGACCTGTTGAACCATATCGACTACGCTGCCATTGGTCGGGAGCTGGAAACCAGCGAAAACTACCTGTTTACGGACAATGGTATCTTTTATTACCGCTAAAAGGAGGTAGAAGAACTTGGAGGAAATGCGGATTTACATTGCCAACTTAGGAAAATACAATGAGGGCGAACTGGTCGGGGCATGGTTCACGCCGCCTGTGGACTTTGAGGAAGTCAAGGAACGTATCGGTTTGAATGATGAATATGAGGAATACGCCATCCATGATTATGAGCTGCCCTTTGAGATTGACGAATATACCCCCATTGAGGAAGTCAACCGCCTGTGTGAAATGGTGGAGGACTTACCGGAATATATTCAGGAGGAACTATCAGAGCTGCAATCCTACTTTGGCAGTATCGAAGAACTCTGTGAGCATGAAGACGATATTATCTGCCATTCCGGCTGTGATGATATGGCGGATGTGGCTCGCTGCTATCTGGAAGAAAGCGGACAGCTTGGCGAACTTCCGGCACACTTACAAAACTATATCGACTACGCCGCCTATGGGCGTGACATGGAATTGGAGGGAACCTTTGTTGTCACAAACCACGGCGTATATGAAATCTTACGGTAGACCCGTCTGTATCTCTTTCAGGAAATACAGGCGGATTTTTTGATTCAGGGGCGGCTTTTGCTGCCCCCATCTTTTAGAAAGGACGGACAACATGAAGAAAATACGAAGCTATACCAGTATCTGGTCGGTGGAAAAGGTACTCTATTCCATCAATGATTTTAAGCTGCCATTCCCCATCACATTTACGCAGATGGCGTGGTTCGTGGTATCGGTGTTTGCAGTGATACTCTTAGGGAACCTCCCTCCCCTTTCGTTCATTGACGGGGCATTTTTGAAATACTTCGGCGTACCCTTTGCCCTCACTTGGTTCATGTGCCAGAAAACCTTTGACGGGAAAAAGCCTTATGGCTTCCTGAAATCCGTACTGGCATATCTGGTACGCCCGAAACTGACCTATGCAGGAAAGCCCGTGAAGCTGGAAAAGGAATATCCGGCACAGCCCATCACGGCAGTAAGGAGTGATATTTATGGCATATCCGATTAAGTATATCGAAAATAACCTTGTGTTCAACCATGACGGGGAGTGCTTCGCTTACTATGAGCTGCTTCCCTACAACTATTCCTTTTTAAGCCCTGAACAGAAATATCAGGTACACGATTCATTCCGGCAGCTTATCGCCCAGAACAGGGACGGGAAGATTCACGCCCTGCAAATCAGCACGGAATCCAGCATACGGGCGGCACAGGAACGCTCCAAACAGGAAGTGACAGGCAAGCTAAAGGACGTTGCCTGTGCAAAGATTGACGCACAGACCGAAGCCCTCATTTCCATGATAGGGGAAAATCAGGTGGACTACCGCTTTTTTATCGGCTTTAAGCTGCTTGTCAATGAGCAGGAAGTCACCATGAAGCAGTTTCGCAGGGAAGCAAAGACCGCTGTTTCCGACTTCCTCCATGAAGTCAACCACAAGCTCATGGGGGATTTTGTTTCCATGAGCAATGAGGAAATCTGGCGGTTTCAGAAGATGGAAAAACTGCTGGAAAATAAAATCTCACGCCGCTTTAAAGTCCGGCGGCTTGATAAGGACGATTTTGGCTATCTGATTGAGCATTTATACGGGCAGACCGGAACCGCCTACGAAGATTATGAGTATTACCTGCCGAAGAAGCGGTTTCAGGAGGAAACGCTGGTGAAATACTATGACCTCATCAAACCCACCCGTTGTCTGATAGAGGAAAACCAGCGGTATCTGAAAATCGAACAGGAAGACGGGACAGTTTATGCCGCCTACTTTACCATCAACAGCATTGTGGGGGAACTGGACTTTCCATCCTCGGAAATCTTTTACTATCAGCAGCAGCAATTTACCTTTCCCATTGATACCTCTATGAATGTGGAGATTGTCACAAACCGGAAAGCCCTCTCCACGGTACGGAACAAGAAAAAAGAGCTGAAAGATTTGGACAACCACGCATGGCAGAATGACAGTGAAACCAGTACAAACGTGGTGGACGCTTTAGACAGCGTAAATGAACTGGAATCCACCTTAGACCAGAGCAAGGAATCCATGTACAAACTGTCCTATGTAGTGCGTGTGACGGCTCCCGACTTGGAGGAACTGAAACGCCGCTGCAATGAGGTGAAAGATTTTTATGATGATTTGAACGTGAAGCTGGTTCGCCCCTTTGGGGATATGCTGGGGCTGCATGGGGAATTTCTCCCTGCCAGCAAACGGTATCTGAACGATTACATCCAGTATGTCACCAGCGACTTCCTCGCTGGTCTTGGATTTGGGGCAACCCAGATGTTGGGGGAACCGGAGGGTATTTATATTGGGTACAGCCTTGATACAGGAAGAAATGTGTACTTAAAGCCTGCCCTTGCCAGTCAAGGGGTAAAAGGCTCCGTCACCAACGCCCTTGCTGCCGCTTTTGTCGGCTCCCTCGGCGGTGGAAAATCATTCAGCAACAACATGATTGTCTATTATTCCGTATTATTTGGGGCACAGGCTCTCATTGTTGACCCGAAAGCGGAACGGGGACGCTGGAAAGAAACCCTGCCGGAAATCGCCCATGAAATCAATATCGTAAACCTGACTTCGGAGGAACAGAACAGGGGCTTACTCGACCCGTATGTGATTATGGAGAACCCAAAGGATTCCGAATCACTGGCAATCGACATCCTGACCTTTTTAACGGGTATTTCCAGCCGTGACGGGGAAAAGTTCCCTGTTCTTCGGAAAGCCATTCGTGCGGTGACAAACAGTGAGGAACGGGGACTTTTCAAAGTGATTGAGGAACTTCGGGCGGAGGGAACCACCATCAGCACCAGCATAGCCGACCATATCGAATCCTTTACGGACTATGACTTTGCACACCTGCTCTTTTCGGATGGGGATGTCACACAGTCCATCAGCCTTGAAAAGCAGCTCAATATCATTCAGGTGGCGGATTTGGTGCTGCCGGATAAGGAAACCTCATTTGAAGAATACACCACAATGGAGCTGCTTTCCGTGGCAATGCTCATTGTAATCAGCACCTTTGCCCTCGACTTCATCCACACCGACCGCAGCGTGTTTAAGATTGTGGATTTGGATGAAGCATGGAGCTTCTTACAGGTGGCACAGGGCAAGACCCTCTCCATGAAGCTGGTTCGTGCCGGACGTGCCATGAACGCAGGCGTTTACTTTGTCACCCAGAACACGGACGATTTGCTGGATGAAAAGCTGAAAAACAATCTGGGCTTGAAATTTGCGTTCCGTTCCACAGACATCAACGAAATCAAGAAGACCCTCGCCTTTTTCGGGGTGGATTCCGAAGATGAAAACAACCAGAAGCGGCTCCGTGACTTGGAAAACGGGCAGTGCCTTATCAGTGATTTGTACGGGCGTGTAGGAGTGATACAGTTCCATCCTATCTTTGAAGACCTGTTCCATGCCTTTGATACCAGACCGCCCGTGAGAAAAGAGGTGGAATGATGGTGATACATAGAACTTCCAACGGGCAGCAACTCCCTGTTCCCCATCACGCAAAAAAGAGATTGTCTTGGAAGATGGCAGGAAAAGTGATTGGCAGGGTGCTTCTGGCACTCCTGCTCATCCTCATGCTGCTGGCAGTCTTCGGCACAGCCGCCCATGCTGCCGGACTGGTGGATGATACGGTGGACGCTGCCAACGAATACAGCAAATATCCTCTGGACAACTACCAGCTTGATTTTTATGTGGACAGCGGATGGGACTGGCTCCCGTGGAACTGGCTGGACGGTATCGGAAAACAGGTGATGTACGGGCTGTATGCCATCACAAATTTTATCTGGACAATCAGCCTGTACCTTTCCAACGCCACGGGGTATCTGATTCAGGAAGCCTACTCGCTGGACTTCATTTCCTCTACGGCGGATTCCATTGGGAAAAATATGCAGACCCTTGCAGGCGTTACCACAGGCGGCTTGTCCTCGGAGGGATTTTATATCGGGTTCCTGTTGATTCTCATTCTGGTGGTGGGGATTTACGTTGCCTACACAGGGCTTATCAAACGGGAAACCACAAAAGCCATCCATGCCGTTGTGAATTTCGTGGTGGTGTTCGTGCTGTCCGCTGCCTTTATCGCTTATGCTCCTGATTATATCGGGAAAATCAATGAATTTTCCGCAGACATCAGCAATGCCAGCCTGACCCTTGGCACAAAGATTGTGCTGCCAAACTCGGAAAGTCAAGGAAAAGACAGTGTGGATTTGATACGGGACAGCCTGTTTTCCATTCAGGTCAAGCAGCCGTGGCTCCTGCTGCAATACGGCAACTCGGATGTGGAAAGCCTTGGGGCTGACCGTGTGGAACGCCTGCTCTCAACCAGCCCAGACGAAAACAACGGGCAGGACAGGGAAGAAATCGTGGTGGAGGAAATCGAAGACAGGGAAAACACCAACCTTACCATCACAAAAACCATCAACCGCTTGGGAACCGTATTCTTCCTGTTTATGTTCAATATCGGTATCTCCGTTTTTGTATTCCTGCTCACGGGGATAATGATTTTTTCACAGGTGCTTTTTATCATCTACGCCATGTTCCTGCCTGTGAGCTTCCTCCTCAACATGGTTCCCTCTTTTGAGGGGATGTCCAAACGTGCCATTACAAAACTGTTCAATACCATCCTTACCAGAGCCGGAATCACCCTGATTATCACGGTAGCGTTCAGCATTTCCACCATGCTCTACAACCTGTCTGGGGAATATCCGTTCTTCCTGACGGCGTTCTTGCAGATAGTGACCTTTGCCGGAATTTATTTCAAGCTGGGGGATTTGATGGGGATGTTCTCCTTACAGAGTGGGGATTCCCAAAGCATGGGGAGCCGTATCATGCGAAGACCCCGTATGCTCATGCACGCCCATATGCACCGTTTACAGCATAAGTTAGGACGTTCTGTGGCGGCTCTTGGGGCTGGTACGGCTGCCTACCACGCAGGAAAACAGGCTGGCTCAGACCAGAGAACTGCTTCCAGCTCCGGTTCTTCCAAACGGACACAGGCAGACCACAGCAGACCAGATGGGCAGGCAGCACCGGAAAAGGAATCCGCATGGAAACGGGCTGGTTCTGCGGTAGGTGCGGTGGCAGATACCAAAGATAAGATAGCCGATACTGCCGGACAGCTTCGGGAGCAGGCAAAGGATTTGCCTGTCAATGCAAAGTACGCTCTTTACCACGGGAAAACACAGGTATCAGAGGGAGTACGGGATTTTACTTCCAGCGTGACCCAGACCCGAACTGCCAGAACCGAACAGCGGAACGCACAGGCAGAAAGCCGCAGACAGACCATTGCAGAACGCAGGGCGGAACTGAAACAGGCAAAACAGCCACAACAAAGAGCTTCCGAATCCCCCAAAGGGACGGCTCCTGTCCATGAACGCCCTGTTACTGCAAAGCAGCCGGAAGATTTCCGAAATCATGCAGGAAAACCAGCCATGCAGCCAGCTTCCCTATCCATCAGGGAACGGGGACAGGTTCCTGATGGGGGAACTGTGGCAGAACGTTCTTCGGTTCCGGTAGTAAAGGCAGCTTCCATCCACCATGAACAGATACCGTCTGTAAGGACAGAACGCCAGATAGTCCCTCCGGCTTCCCCAGACAAACCAGAGGAAAGACAAAAGACAAGTCCCACCATCACCCCTGCTGCTCCCCATCCGGCAAGACCTGTCCAGAACGATACGGCTCCTGTGATACCGGAAAGAAAACGGGCTGCCCCTGTGGTAAAAGAATCGAACTTTACCATCCGGCGTACCACCGCCAGAAAGGAGTGGACAAAAACGGTAACAGCGGCTGCCAAACAAAAGAAAGGGGAGAAACCATGAAGTTAAGACACCTTTTCTTTGCCTGTTCCGGCGTGTTCGTGATGATGTTCTTCCTGCTCCTTTTGGTGGTGATTGTCTTCTCGGATGAGGAAGACGGCGGAAACCTTATCTATGGGGGCGTGAGCGTATCACAGGAAGTCCTCGCCCATAAGCCTATGCTGGAAAAGTATGCAAGGGAATATGGCATAGAGGAATACTTAAATGTGCTGCTCGCCATCATTCAAGTGGAATCCGGCGGCACACTGGAAGACGTTATGCAGTCCTCGGAATCTCTAGGGCTTCCCCCAAACTCCCTTAGTACAGAAGAATCCATCAAACAGGGCTGCAAGTATTTCTCGGAACTGCTCGCAGCGGCAGAAACAAAGGGCTGTGACTTAAACAGCGTGATTCAATCCTATAATTACGGCGGCGGTTTCCTAGACTATGTGGCAGGACACGGAAAAAAATACACCTTTGAACTGGCAGAGAGCTTCGCAAGGGACAAATCCGGCGGAAAGAAAGTCACCTACACCAACCCTGTTGCGGTAGAGAAAAACGGGGGCTGGCGGTATTCCTACGGGAATATGTTCTATGTCCTCTTGGTATCGCAATATCTGACCGTGGGACAGTTTGATGATGAAACGGTACAGGCTATCATGGACGAAGCCTTAAAGTATGAGGGCTGGACGTATGTGTACGGGGGCGATTCCCCCTCCACTTCCTTTGACTGTTCGGGACTGGTGCAGTGGTGCTATGGCAAGGCAGGAATCGCCCTGCCACGGACAGCACAGGAACAGTACAATGTGACGCAGCACATCCCCCTGTCCGAAGCAAAAGCAGGGGATTTAGTCTTTTTCCACTCCACCTACAACGCCGGAACCTACATCACCCATGTGGGGCTGTATGTGGGAAATAACCGGATGTACCATGCCGGAAATCCCATTGGTTACGCAGACCTGACAGGCTCTTACTGGCAACAGCACCTTGCCGGAGCCGGACGAATCAAACAATAAGAAAGGATGAACCGATATGATTCAGATTAGAAAAGAGGAAAACCAGAAAAAGCAGAAAGAAAAGAAACTGAAAGTCTACAAAGTCAATACCCATAAAAAAACCGTGATTGCCCTGTGGGTGCTGCTGGCAGTGAGCTTCCTGTTTGCCGTCTATAAGAATTTCACGGCGATAGACATTCATACTGTCCATGAAACCAAAGTAATTGAGGAAACCATCCTCGACACCCACAAGATAGAGAATTTTGTGGAGAATTTCGCAGAAGTCTACTATTCATGGGAACAGTCCGCCGCTTCCATTGATAACCGGACAAATGCTTTAAAAGGGTATCTCACCGGAGAACTGCAAGCCCTGAATGTAGATACTGTCCGAAAGGACATCCCCGTATCGTCTGCCCTGACCGATTTTCAGATATGGGAAATCACAGAAGAAAAGGAGCAGCATTATCAAGTGACCTATACGGTGGAACAGCGTATCACAGAGGGAGAATCCAGTAAAACCGTCCGTTCCGCCTATCAGGTAACGGTCTATGTGGACGGCTCTGGAAACCTGACGATTATCCAAAACCCTACCATCACCAGCGTTCCCGTAAAATCCGGCTACACCCCAAAAGCAGTACAAAGTGACGGTACGGTGGATTCCATCACCACGGAGGAAATCAACGAATTTCTCACTACCTTTTTCAAGCTGTACCCTACGGCAACCGCAAAGGAGCTGACCTATTATGTAAATGAGGGTGTGCTGAAACCTGTGGGAAAAGAGTATATTTTCTCGGAACTGGTAAATCCGGTCTACAACCGAAACGGAAATCAGGTGACCGCTTCCCTTGCAGTAAAATATCTGGACAACCAGACCATGACAACACAGGTATCGCAGTTTGACCTTGTGCTGGAAAAGAACGGAGAAAACTGGAAGATTGTGAAATAGCTCTTGACTTTGCGACACAAATGTCGCATAATTATCAAAAGGGACATATGTGTCGCAAAGGAGGTTATAGTAGTGAGTGCTAAAGGCGATAAGACCAAAGAACTTATTTGTTCAGAAGCATACAAATTATTTGCAGAAAAGGGATTTAAAGAAGTCACAATGAAAGATATATGTGAAAAAACCGGACTTAGTCGAGGTGGTCTTTATAGACACTATTCAAGTACCGAAGCAATTTTTTCTCATATCATTAACTCTCTTATGCAAACACAAGAAAATGAAGTTTTAAACAAAATCGAAAGTCTAGTTCCTGCTAAACAAATTCTATTAGAACTATTAAATCGCTATCAAATAGAAATGTTAGATAGTAGTAATTGTTTAACTTTAGCAATTTATGAATTTTTTAGTACTTTACAGCGTAAAGGCAATGAAAGTCTGCTATATGAGCAATATTTATTAAGTAAAAAAACTTGGGAATCTTTAATTGCTTATGGAATAAAAACAAAAGAATTTAACGAAGTAAATGCCGAAGCAATTATTGATATAATTATATTTTCTTATCAAGGAGTACGGCTGTATAGCAACCTTATGCTTATAAGTCCTCAAATACCCGAAAACATCTTGTATATTATAAAAAATATTCTTTTAAAATAATTTGGAAAGGATGTGTAGAATATGGATACTACTATTTTTCAGAAATTCTATGAAGAAAAAACAGCGTTAATCAATCCCACAGATTGTACAAAGCCCATTGATAATTTCCCCGAAGTATGTATTTCCACATTTTCCAAAAACATTATTGATAAATTTATCTCTTTGAACTCCGTTCAAAAAATTGCAGAATTATATACAGCAAATGGAGTAAATCCGGTATATAAAATCAATTATAAAGGAAAAGAAATAGCTTTTTATTTATCATTAGTTGGTGCGTCTGCTTGTGTATCTGGCTTAGAGGAAATTATTGCATTAGGAGCAAAAAAAATTATTCTTTTTGGAAGTTGTGGTATTTTAAATGATTCCGTGAAAGATAAAATCATTATCCCCACCTCTGCGGTTAGAGATGAGGGAACAAGCTATCACTATATTCCTGCAAATCAGGAATTATCAGTAAACCCAGAATACATAAATACATTAATTTCATGTTTAGACAAGTATAACTGCCCTTATATAACAGGAAAAAGTTGGACTACTGATGGAATATATAGAGAAACTTTAGGTATTATCAATGACCGAAAAGCTCAAGGCTGTATTACTGTTGAATTAGAATTTTCAGCAGCTTTAGCTGTTTGTACATTTAGGAATATTCCTTTTCTTCAATTTTTATATGGAGCTGATTGTTTAGATAATGATACTTGGGATATTAGAGATTTGTGTGAATATGGGCTAAGTAAAGCAGAAAAACTTATGTTCCTAGCCTTAGAATGTGGCATCGCTTTATAAATAACACTCTTTCAATTCTATTTTCAGCTATTCCATAAGGCAGGTGATTTTTATGGCAGAACAACAAATATGGGTACTTTGTCCTGTCTGTAACAACAAGACACGAACTAAAATACGCAAAGACACGGAACTGGTAAATTTCCCTCTCTTTTGTCCAAAATGCAAAAAAGAAAATTTAGTGACAATAAAAAACGGAATTACAACCATTATCAAAGAGCCAGACGCTTAGACGCAGAGCCGATAATTTATAAGCTATACAGCTTATAGACTATCGGCTCATTTTAATTTCAATCTTATTCTTGCAGGCAATAGAAGTTATTTATCTTCCATTTCCTTGTATTTGACAATACCATCCGCAACGCTTTCCATGATAACAAGGTCTGCGTCTGTAAAATTGTCAATTTTGCTTTCAAGCTGTCTTCGTCTGCTACTTTTTACCGGATTATCAGAGGACAAAAAGAACTCATCCACTGATACATTCAGCAGAGATACAAGGTCATAAAGCACCTGTAAACTTGGGTGCTGCCCTTTATTCTCAATATTGGTTAAATAGCGTGGGTCAATCTCAATCATTGCTCCCACCTGTTCACGGGTCAAACCCTGTTTTTTACGGGCTTCTTTTATAGCAAGCCCAAACGCCCTGAAATCATATTTATCTTCTTTTTTACGCATAATACATCACCTTTGTACATTTTACTGTTCCTGTTGTAATAGTGACAGGTATAGAAAAACGTATTGCATAGTTGTACAGTTCCTATTATGCGTATCAAAGATAAAACCATGCTGCCAAAACGGAAATAAAAAAAACCGTTATTTGGCAGCATACTTTCCCTGCGTCAAAAATCACATCATCATTTCCAGACGACGGTTTAACAAAAGCCGCCGTCTTTTTTTGCCTGAAATACAGATGATTTTTAAAGTCCACTACTTGATACAGACAGCGGCTTACAGGAGGAAGCCGCTATGCAAAATATTTTCTTAAATATATCTACATTCGGTAAACCGTTAAAAAAAGCCATCCACCTACACTAGAAAAGTCTGACCCTCAATGTGGTTTTTCAGAATACATAGAAAGAACTATCGAAGCACACAAGCAGAAATATCGTCTGTTTGCGTGCTTTTTTAGTTGGAAGAAAAAGGTTTTAAATTTTTCTTCTCAAAACGCAACTGCACCCCCTGTCCTGTCGGGACTAAGAGCGAAAAGGGGGAAAGAAGCAGAAATTCCTATCAACTCGCTCCCTTTCAAGGCTGGAAAGGGGGTGAGCAATGATGAAGCCATCTGAATTTCAGACAACCATAGAGAACCAGTTTGATTATATCTGTAAAGTCGCTATGGAGGATGAACGCAAAGACTATCTCAAAGCGTTGTCCAGACAGTGTAAACGGGAAACCCTGTTCTGTGATATGGACGATTACACCGTCAATCTGTTTTCTTCCGAAGACACCTATCCATCCCACTTCCATACTTTTGAAATGGATGGATTTACTGTCCGCATTGAAAACAGCCTGTTAGCCGAAGCATTAGAAAGTCTGGACGGAAAGAAACGTGACGTTATCCTGCGATATTATTTTCTTGGATTTGACGATACGGAAATCTCAAAAATTCTGGAAGTCAACCGTTCTACCATCCAGAGAAGAAGACACGCCGGACTGGAATTTATCAAAAAATTTATGGAGGACGAAGCATGACAGCAAAGCACCCTATGATTCCGTTTCCTGTGATTGTAAGAGCTACGGACGGCGATATTGAAGCAGTCAACCAGATTGTACGCCATTACAGCGGTTTTATTGCCAGCCGTTCCATGCGTCCCATGAAAGACGAATATGGAAATACCCACATGGTTGTAGATGAAACCCTACGCCGCCGGATGGAAACACGTCTGATTGCAAAGATTTTATCTTTTGAAATCAGGGAACCAAACTAAAAATAACGCTCTCCTGTGGAAGCGTGGACAAGCCCATGCTTCCCAGACAGAGCTTGCCAGTCTATTAAAGTGCATTATCACCAGTGCATTTTAACAGGCTGACAAAGCCGGATTGTTCCTTGAAAAAGAAAGCGTCTAATCAACGTAGCATAAAGCAGCCGAATACGTTTCGATAGAAAGAGAGCCGTTGGGCTGGCACGCCGTAACCCACCAAAGGAGGGATGATACCGGATAGCGATTCCTGCCAGCGTTCCATAAGTAGCTTACCGCAGAGCTGCCGCCATGACCTTTCTATTGTGATAATGATACTTCCGTACAGCCTTAGTCCGTGTGATGATGTAGCACCGCTGGCAAAGGGTACGGCTGGATGAGAACCATGCAGGGGTGAGATTCCCATGAGCTTTAGCGAAAGCTGTTCGGCTTGCTTAGATACCATTTTGAATTAGAATTTTTCATTCAAAATCAAATAACTATTTGCAGGAAATACAATCTTAATATTACTTTTGCCACAAAATCTGATATAATATAGACAGATATTGAGGGTTCCATATCTGGTCTATGGAAAGGAGGAACATGATTACAGTAACAAAAAAAGACTTAATAGAACTGGGTTATGGAACTTCATTCGCAGCAGACATCATAAGAGAAGCAAAAAAACTTATGATTTCAAAAGGGCATACCTACTATCAGTCACGCAAACTGGACAGGGTTCCCAGAGAAGCTGTGGAAGAATTGCTAGGGATTACTTTTACTGATAAATCGAACTGATTGTACTTCTTGCACATTTATGTAAGGAGTGAAATCATGGCAAAAGACCCTATTAAGAAAGCAGAAAACGGAACTTATTATTTTAGAGCAAACTTAGGTTTTCATCCGATTACCGGAAAACAGATTCAGAAATACAAAAGTGGATTCAAGACAAAAAAAGAAGCCAGAGAAGCATATTCAAAACTTATGCTGACATCCACAGAGGAATTAACAGAAAAGAAACAGCAGCTATCTTTTCAACAGTTTATTGAGGAAACTTATCTTCCTTGGTATAAAACACAAGTAAAGGAAAGCACCTATCTGAACCGCCGTTCTACCATTCAGAAGCATTTTTCATACTTTTACAAAATGACGGTGGATGAGATAGAACCCATTAACGTCCAGAACTGGCAGCTTGAACTCGCAAAAGAATTTAGTCCAAACTATATCCGTATTGTACAGGGTATGCTCTCTATTGCCTTCGACAGAGCAGTTGTTCTCGGTCTTGCAAAGAAAAATCCATCACGAATGATAGGAAACATCAAGAGCAAGAAAACAAAAGTGGATTTCTGGACACTGGATGAATTTCAAAAGGTAATTTCCCTGCTCTACAAGGGAGATTATTACGAACATTACCTTTTCATTTCATACTGGCTCCTGTTTATGACCGGAATGAGAATCGGAGAAGCCGCAGCCCTGCAATGGTCGGACATCAACTTTGAAACCGGACTTTTAAGTATAACAAAAACGCTGTACTATAAAACAATGGACGAATACAAATTTGTGGAGCCAAAGACACAAGCCAGTATTCGCACTATCTATATTGACACAGATACCATCAAAGAATTGAAAGCATGGCAGGAAGTACAGCAAAAGGTTTTAAAGGGCTGCGACCTTGTACTAAGCTACAATGGGATTCCCACCAGTAAGCACACCCTCCCACGGGCATTAGAAAAACTTGCTGGATTGGCAGGCGTACACCGTATCAAGATTCATGCACTCAGACACCCGTATGTCAAGCCCACGACAAAAAATTTATAACTTTTTTTGCAGTTTTTCGGGCAGCTTCATAGCTGCCCATAGCTGTTTCAAATGGGTGTTCACGGTTATACTTCCTTTTCGGATTCCTTAGTTTCTAAGAAATCCTGTGTTGCATATTCAATCTCAATCCGATCTCCTGGAAAGACGTAAACTTTATTGATAAGCCGGTCAATCAGAGCTTTTGTCAGCATGTTGGCGTTTCCGACTTTCTGCACAATTTCCTGTTGTTTCAGCTTAATCTCATAATCACTTTTTATCTGCTTTGTCTGTGCAGTGATGACAGCATGAACATTTTTGGCTTGTACCAGTTCCGTGTCATAAACCGCTTTTCGTGTCCGATAGGTTTCCAAATCAATCTCTCCGAGTGCATACTGCTCATAAAGATACCGCTTGCTATCTTGAATAGAACGGAGTTTTTCTTCATGTTCGGTCTGCTGGACTGTCTGCAAATCCAATTTATCCTTATTGCTATCAATTCCCAATGCCGGACACATTTGAGCCCGAATTGTTTCAAATACAACCTGCTCCAGATCTGCCATCTTTATGCGCACACCATGACAAGGAAGCGTTTCAGCCACCTCGGAATGACGGCAATAAAACCACGCACCATTTCGTAGAGACATTGCATGATCGCAGCATCCGCAGAATACCTTACCACGGAGCAGATAATCACGCGGCTTTTTATTTGACAGAGAGAAACGCTTAATTGAAGCATTGGCTCTCTCAAATAGATCCACACTTACAATAGCCGGATGATGGTTCGGGATTTTGAACCACTCACTTTCATCCTTTAACTGTGTATGTCGGCTGCCAATCTCTTTTACCTTTCTCTTGCCAATTACATAGGTACCGATATATCTTTGATCTTCTAAAATACGCAGAACCGTTGATGTACTCCAAACGCCGTTTGTTCGGGAAACATTGTAATAGGCCTTGCCTTTAAGTTTGCGATATTCCCCAGGGGTGGGGATATTCATGGCATACAATTTTCTTGTGATCTCGGCTGCGGTGTTGCCTTCAGACGCCCATTGAAATATCATCTGCACATTCGGGGCAACATCCTCGTCCGGTTCCATACGTCCGTCTGCACTCTTGCGATAGCCGTAAGGACAGATGACACTCTGATATTCCCCACGACGCATCTTTGCGTATTTTGCACTTTTGGTTTTCATGGACATATCCCGGCTATACCACTCGCTGATAAGATACTTGAAAGCAATATCAATCCCTCCGGTATCACCTTTGAAATTAGCTGTGTCAAAATCATCACTGACGGAAATAAAACGGGTGTGATAAAGAGGAAATACCCGCTCAATAAAATAGCCGGTTTCAATGCTGTTACGTCCAAATCGGGAAAGGTCTTTTACAATAATACAGTTGATTTTTCCGGCCTGAACCATTGTTAAAAGTTCCTGCACCGCCGGACGCTCAAAGTTTGTCCCCGTATGACCGTTGTCAATAAATTCCAAAATCTCGCTGTCATCCCATTCCGGCAGAGACATAGCTTTTTCACGAAGAATCAGTTTTTGATTTGGTATGCTCAAACTTTCAGTTTTGAAATCTTCCACAGAAAGACGGATATAAAGGGCAATCACATAGTTGCGCACGGTTCCACCGCCTTTCCCTGAAATTCATTTTTGAAACGGAAGGTCACATGAATATTCCGCTCGTGGTCTATCTCAATTCGTTCAATGAGCCGTTCGATCAGTTCTACAGTCAGTACGTGATCCTGTGCCAGTGTTTTTGCATCCTTTTCCATTGCACGGTATCTGGCAAGCTGGTTGTCCAGAGAGTCCATAGATTTTTCAAATACTTCAATCTCACCAGACAGAGCATTGATAGCATGTTCATAATCCGCTTTCAATTCAAAGTATTCGTCATTTGTCAAAATACCCTGCACAAAATTTTCATATAGGCCACGGATCAGCCGGCGTGTTTTTTCAATTTCCTGCCGTTTGGCCGACATCTGAATTTTCAGCTTATCTTTTTCCTGTTTTTGTCTTGTCTCCAACTGAAAGAGTGGCAGCGACATTCCCAGCGCAACTGTCAGCTCTTTTTCAAGAATAGCCGTAACAGTAGAAATCAGTTCTTTCTCTTGTATCATCGCACCTTTGCAGCTATCTTTTTCTACCCGGCTGTTTGTAAGGCAGTGGAACCAGTAAGTGTCGGGTCCTTTCCGGCGCTCGGCGCGTTGCCTGTGAAGGCTTCTGCCACAATCAGCACAGAACACTTTACCTTTGAAAATGTTTGGTGTGTAGGGACGTTTTGGAGTTGCTTTGCTTTCTTCACAGATCTGTTTTCTGTATTCCTGAACTGCATTAAACAACTCATGGCTGATGATCGGTTCATGGGTGCATTTTGCAATAATCAGATTATCTTCTCCAGCCTTGACCTGCTGATGATCTACAATCTTTGTTTTTCCTTGCACCAGATCGCCTGTATAAACTTCGCTTTCTAAGATTTTCATCACTGTGCGGGTCTGCCATTTGCCACTTCCGATCAGTCCCGGACTGGTAATCTCGCCAGTGGTCTTTTTATAATGGCTCGGTGCCGGAATTCCCATCTCATTTAGATTGCGGACAATCCGGTTCAGTGCCACATGCTCATGTGCCCATTCAAAAATCTGTTTTACCACAGGGGCAGTATTTTCATCAATCAGAAGTTTATGGCAATTATCCGGGTCTTTCCTGTAACCGTAAGGCGCCCGTGCACCAATATAGTCGCCATCTTTCATAGCCTGCCGCGCCTGTGCTTTGATTTTTCGTCCAATGTCCAGAGCATAGGCTTCATTGATCATATTTTTCAAAGGCAGCATGATACCACCATGAAGATTTCCGGAATCCGCTGTGTCAAACTGATCCGTAACAGCAATGAAGCGAACATTATGAGCATGGAAATACTGTTCGATATAATAACCTGTGTCAATAGAATTTCGCCCTAATCGGGAAAGATCCTTAACAATCACACAGTTAATGTGGCCTGCTTCAATATCAGATAGCATTTGCTGAAATCCAGGGCGGTGAAAATTTGTCCCTGTCGCTCCGTTGTCGATATAAGTATCATACACAACGAAGTCCGGTTTATCCGAAAGAAAGTCATTCAGTACCAGTTTTTGGTTTTCTACTGAGCAACCCCGCTTTTTGTTATCCTCCACAGAAAGACGGATATACAGAGCCACATGTACATACAAAGATGGTGCCGGCATAGGAGCTGCCGTCTGTTTTCTGCTTTTTCTTGCCATTTAGCTCACCATCCTTTCTTCATTTTTTGTAGCAATCTGTTCAGCCAAAGAGATTGCTTTCTGATATTCATCCTGGTAATTAAATTCAATATGCAGTTCATCTTTACCCATTACCCGTATGCTTCGGATAAGCTGCATGACTGCCCGGCGGTCAATATCCTCCATAGTAGAAAATTTCATAAAATGGTTGATCCAACGGTTTCGTTCGCTTCGGTTTTCCAATACATCTGTAAGTTTATCGTTCCATTCAGCGATTGCCTTTTGGAACAGTTCAATATCTGCATTGTATTTTCGCTTATAAGAGAGAAATTCTTCCTTTGTCAGAATTCCACTCACCAGATTTTCATAGAGTTTTGCCTTAAAGCCCTCGGTCTGTGCCACACGCTTTTCATTTACTCTGATCTGTGCGGCATATTCCTGCGCCAATTCCCGGTTGATCCGTTCCTGACTGATACTGGACAGCAGGGCATCCAGAGAAGCAACATTTTCAATATGTCCTTTCAAACTGTCCTGCACACATTCAATCAGATCCGACTCTTTCAGCATGACCGACGATGTGCAGCCATTCTTTTTGCCGGTCGGGCAGTAATAATAGTGATACTCTTTGTCTTTATAGCGGTTCGTCTTGCGGGTCATACGGCAGCCACAGCATCCGCAGATCAAAATACCGGAAAACAGGTAAACCTTATCCGATTTGGGAGAAGTCCTTGTGTCAATCCTGCGGAGCCGTTGCACCAGATCAAAATCGTGCTTTTGTATGATCGCTTCATGGGTTCCCTCCACACGAATCCATTCCGAAGAAGGTTTGTCCTCACGCTCTTTTAATTTGAAATGGGGCGTTGTCTGTTTGCCCTGGACCAGTGTTCCGGTGTAAGTTTCATCCTGCAAAATGCGGATGATTGTAGTTGCAGACCATTTGCAATCCTTTCGGTCTGTATAGCCACCTTTTGCATGAGGCATTCCGTGATTGCGCTTATACGCTAAAGGCGAAAGAATTCCTAATCGGTTCAGTTCATCCGCTATATGGGAAGCGCTGAATCCCTCCAGCCGTTTTCTGAAAATATCCCTCACAACATTAGCAGCATATTCGTCTACTTCCAAGCTCTTGTGTTTATCGCCGACTTTCACATAACCATAAATGGTAAAAGCACCTACAAAATCCCCGCTGCGCCGTTTTACTTCCAGGGCGCTCCGTGTCTTAACGGAAATATCCCGACAGTAAGCCTCATTCATAATGTTTTTGACAGAAACCGTGAGATCATCGGCAGCGTCATTTTCCGTGTCCACATTATCGTTAATTGCGATAAAACGCACTCCATAGGCTGGAAATACCCTGCGCATATAACGGCCTGTTTCTATGTACTCACGACCTAAGCGGGAGAGGTCTTTGACAATCACGCAGTTAGCTTCGCCTTGTTCGATCATCCGCATCATTTCCTGAAATGCCGGGCGATCAAACAAAACACCACTATAACCATCGTCAATTTTTTCTGCCACAACCTCAATTTCCGGGTGTCGGGCTATGTAGTCATCGATCAGGCGCCGCTGGTTAGCAACGCTGTCACTTTCTACTGTTTTATCATCCGTATAAGAAAGACGGATGTACTTAATCGCTTTGTAAACCTGCATAAAAAAACACTCCTTTCGTTGCACAGAAAAATCCCCGCAATTCAAGAAGTGTGGTTATGCCATATTCAATTCCTTTTCCGATTCTTATTCTACCATGCTTTTACGGAAAAGTCAGCCCCTTTCTTAAAATTGCACCTATCGCAAAATACCCTTGATACATTCTTCCAGGGTAGCACCTTCAGCAGAAAAGCTGGCCTGTACAGTAAAACGCCCACACTTAAAATGGTATGGATTTTTGATTTGCTGAACGAATTCTGCAATCCGTTCATCACGGGAAAGTTCTTTGTTGACAGAGACATCCCGAATGTCTACCAGTGTACCCACTTCACTGACAATGGTATTCAATTCCATAGTATCAACTCCCTTCTGAAAACTGTGTTATCAAAACCACATGAATAGGTCGGATCTATGGTTATTACACACATAAATCCGGCCCATTATATCTGATTTCGATTTTACTGCCGTATTTGCCACGCACCCCGGCAAGTCCTTCTGTTATAAGGACGGGGCTGTTA
>SKED01000763.1_pt1 | contig 33094 bp, 36 predicted proteins | sample 4826651 | NCBI WGS metagenome assembly SKED01 (sample SAMN11008818, study PRJNA524170) | human gut metagenome | biome: Human fecal sample; material: Feces; isolation source: fecal sample from pouch patient p19 | host: Homo sapiens | place: Israel: Tel-Aviv | collected 2016-06-28 | reverse complement strand
CATTGTTCTGCGAGGTAAACCCGATTCCGGTTAAGACTGCCCTGAACCTGATGGGATGGAAGGTCGGACCGACCCGTATGCCTCTTTGCGAGATGGAGACAGAGAATGAGGAGAGACTGAAGAAGGCTCTTACAGATTACGGAATTAAGCTTGCATAAGAGAGGAAGTAATTACAATGGTTAAAATTATTATGCACGGATGCAATGGTCACATGGGACAGGTTATCTCCGAAATCGTTGAGAAGGATCCCAATGCCCAGATCGTAGCAGGAATTGACATTGCAGACCAGGGGAAAAACAGCTATCCGGTATTCACAAATATTGATGAGTGCCAGGTAGAGGCAGATGCTGTCATCGATTTTTCCTCACCCAAGGCTTTTGACAAGCTGATGGATTATTGTGAGAAAAGAAATATGCCGGTTGTTCTTTGCACCACAGGTTTAAGCGAGGAGCAGCTTGCCAGAGTAGAAGAGAGTGCGAAGAAGATCGCAGTTCTCAAATCTGCCAACATGTCCCTTGGAATCAACACTCTTCTGAAGCTGGTTCAGGATGCTGCCAAAGTTCTGGCAACAGCCGGCTTTGACATGGAGATCGTGGAGAAGCATCACAACCTGAAGGTGGATGCCCCAAGCGGAACTGCCCTTGCCCTTGCAGACAGCCTGAATGAGGCAATGGACAATCAGTATCATTATGTATATGACCGCAGCCAGAGAAGAGAGAAGCGCGATGCTAAGGAAATCGGTATTTCTGCAGTGCGCGGCGGCTCTATCGTTGGAGAGCATGAGGTAATTTTTGCCGGCCAGGACGAAGTAATCGAGTTCAAGCATACCGCATATTCCAAGGCAATATTTGGCAAAGGCGCTGTAGAAGCAGCCAAATATCTTGCCGGAAAACCAGCCGGAAGATACGATATGAGCGATGTGATCGCTGGCTAAGATATACAAAAAAAGTAAAAGTCATACAAAAAAATTGTTGAATTTATGGATTTACAGACAGGAATCTGTTTGCTATAATTCCACCATAACAAGTTGCAACGGAGCAAACTACTAAGTGGTTTGCTCCGTTTTTTATTTGCAGAAAGGGCTGCCGTCAGGCGGCCTTTTTGCGTATCATCAGCTGGAAGATAAGATAGTATTTTCTGCGCAGGCTATCTGTACCGGCGAGAGTCAGAGAGGAGAAATCATTATGAGAAAAACAGCAAAAGCAATGGCACTTCTTACAGCAGCATCTATGATCATGACCGCTTTTACTCCGGTATATGCAGAGAGTACAGATGACACTGCAGCAGTAGACTGGGAAAAAGGAGACAACATTAAAGCAATCAAGGAAAAAGGCGTGATCACAGTAGCAACCGGAACTTATGTACCTTTTGAGTACCGTGATGACGACAACAATATTGTAGGGTTTGACATTGACCTGGCTCAGTATATTGCAGATAAGCTGGGGGTGGATATGGAAGTGACAGACATGGAATTCCAGTCCATTGTTCCATCCATCCAGAACGGAGAATATGATTTTTCCATCGCAGCCATGTATAAAACAGATGAGCGCTGCGAGGTCGTGGACATGTCCAAATCCTATTGCGACAGCGGTATGATCCTTGCGGTAAAAGAAGATTCCGAATATGCAGACACCATCAAGAGCCTGGCTGACTGTGATGGCCTGAAGGTAGCAGTAAAGGAAGGTGCAACCTCCTACAATGTGGCACAGAGCTTCCTGGATGAAAACCCGGATGTTTCTTATGAAATCGTTCAGTATAAAGATACCGTTGGATGCGTTTCCGATCTTCTTGCAGGCCGTGTGGATGTTGTAGTCAATGACCTTCTGAATCAGAAGATCCTTTCCCAGGAATATGAGGGAACCAAGATCGTATGTGATCCATTCACACATGCAGAGAATGCAATTGCAGTACAGAAAGGAAAAGATGACCTGCTTGCATTTATCAACGAGTGCATTGACGACTACTATGCAGACGGCACTTACGATGCACTGTGGACAAAATGGATCGATGCTTCCGGAGATGGAGAGGAAGCCGCTTCCGCAGCAGAGGATACTGCAGAATAAGATAAGAACAAGGCAGAAAAACGTGTTACTGTGAGCAGTAACAAAAAAGTAAGAAAGAAAGGATAAACCGGCTATCTTTACTGGTCACAGGGTAAATAGTATGGTAACATTGAAATGGTCACTTGTATTTGACAAAATGTCATCACTGCTTCATGGATGTGCAGTGACGATGGAAATATCGATTCTGACGCTTATATTTGGTACGGTTCTTGGCGTAGTGCTGGCGCTGATGCGCGACAGCCGCGTGAAGATCGTGGCAAGGATCGCACAGCTTTATATCTGGATCTGGAGAGGAACTCCTCTTATGATACAGGCATTCCTGATTTATTTCGGACTGCCCAACCTGGGAGTCACATTCAGCGCCATGACAGCAGGCGTGCTCTCCATGTCATTAAATACAGGCGCATACATTGCGGAAATCGTTCGCTCCGGTATCCATGCTATTGACCCTGGACAAAGAGAAGCAGCCAAGGCTCTGGGAATGCCCTGGCATCTGGAGATGCTCCGGATCGTGGCACCCCAGGCAACCAAGATCTGTATTCTGCCTTTGGTGAACCAGTTTATTGCAACCATTAAGAATACCTCCATTTTATCAGCCATAACACTGACAGAGCTTACCAGGGAGGGAACTCTGATCGCCTACAATTCTTTCCATTATTTTGAGCCGTACATAGCGGTTGCGGTATTGTACCTGATCCTGACAACTATATTTACCCAGCTTGCAGGAGTTCTGGAAAGGAGGATGGCATAAATGGCAGAGGACGTAATCTTAAGCGTAAAAAATATCAGCAAGTGCTTCGGAGATCTGGAAGTACTTAAAGGAATCAGCTTCGACATCCACAAAGGGGAAAAGATCGCAATTCTGGGACCCAGCGGTTCCGGCAAATCCACCATTCTCCGCTGCATCAACCAGCTGGAAACCTATGATTCCGGTGAGATTGATTACATGGGAAAATCAGTGGACTCCGGCCAGGCGCTTCACCAGCTGAGACAGCATATTGGAATGGTGTTCCAGAGATTTAATGTGTTTACCCATATGAGTGTTCTGCAGAATGTGATCGAGGCACCTGTCCATGTGAAAAAGGTTCCAAAGCAGGAGGCAGTCACCCGGGCCAAGGAGCTTCTGAAAATGGTTGGCCTGGAAGGCAGGGAGGATGCCATGGCGAAGAACCTTTCCGGCGGACAGCAGCAGAGGGTTGCAATTGCCAGAGCTATGGCCATGGATCCGGAAGTGATCCTTTTCGATGAGCCTACAAGTGCACTGGATCCGGAACTGGTTGGAGAGGTATTAAACGTCATCCGTAAGGTAGCAGCAGAGGGCGTTTCCATGGTAATTGTAACCCATGAGATGAATTTTGCCCGGGAGGTTGCAGACAGGATTTTGTTTATGGAAGATGGCGTGATCGTGGAGGATGCGTCTCCGGAAGAATTTTTTGAACATCCAAAGAATGAGCGTATTCGTCAGTTTATCAGGAAAGTTGAGGAAAGATAATTCAGGATGGACTACATAATCAAAAACGGCTGGATCGTAAATGGAAAGAATGAAAAGCCTTTTTACGGCGATCTGGCAGTAAAAAATGGTAAAATTGAGGAAGTGGGGGAGCACATTGAAGTCCCCTCTGACTTCTCCGGAAAATGTGTCCTGGATGCGGCCGGTGGGTATGTAACCCCCGGCTTTATTGACATTCACAGGCACGGCGACTGGCAGGCTTTTGGAAATGGTGATGATGAGCTTTTGAACAGGCAGGGGCTTACCACTGTGGTAAATGGAAACTGCGGACTGTCTGTGGCGCCAGTCGGGGAGAAGTTTAGAGAAGAGATTGCAGGTTTTTTGAGCAGCGTTACGGGAGAAGTTCGGCAGGGACAGGCAGACGTTATGTCAACCATGTCATCCTACCTGGCTGCTCTTTCCAAAGAGAAACGCAGCGTCAACACTGGAATGCTTGCCGGAAACGGAACCATTCGTGCCGGAGTAAAGGGCTATGCCCCCGGAAAGCTGTCTGATGAGGAAATGCACCAGGTTTGGAATGCATTGGAGGAATCCCTTGCAGCCGGCGCTCTTGGAGTCAGCCTTGGAGTCGCCTATGCACCGGAATTTGAATATGACAGGGATGGGCTTGCGCAGGCACTGCAGCCGTTGAAAGGAACTGGAATTCCCATTACCACCCATGTGCGCAACGAAGGGGACGGAATCCTTCTGGCTTTGCAGGAGGTGATTTCAGTAGCGGAGGAACTTCAGATTCCGCTGCATGTAAGCCATCTGAAATGCATCGGACAGAAAAACTGGGGCGATACGCCTGTGAAGATCCTGCAGCTGTTTGATCAGGCGGCAGAGCGGGGCGTGAAAGTGGATTTTGATCTGTATCCCTATCTGACAGGTTCCACCCAGCTGGTACATCTGCTTCCTCCGCAGTTTCAGGAGGGCGGCACAGACGCCATCTGTGCGAGACTGGCAGACCCGGCATGCCGGAAGGAAATTACCAAAGTACTGCAGCAGCCCTCGGATATTTTTGAAAACATTGTGGAACTGGCTGGCTTTGAGCGGATTTATGCCAGTACCTTGCATACGCAGCAGTTTGGAAGCTATGCAGGCCAGTCCATTTCGGCTATTGCGAAGCAGCTGGGAAAAGATCCTTATGATACCCTTTACGACATTCTTCTTGCGGAGCGCTGTCAGGTTACCATGCTGGATACCATCGCCTCCGAGGAGGATATGCTTTATTTTCTGAAGGACAGCCGCGCAAACCTGATCTCCGATGCCATATATCCGGCTGGCGGAAAATATCATCCAAGAGTTTACGGCGCTTTTCCGAAGCTTCTAACCGATTATGTAAGAGACCGGAATGTTTTTTCCATAGAAGAAGCCGTGTATAAAATGACAGCAAAACCAGCCGCCGTTCTGGGCCTGAACCGTGGGATACTCCAAAAAGGAATGCCAGCAGATATAAACGTATTTCATCTGGACAAGCTTCAGATTCACGCAGATTTCCAGAACCCGGATCAGTACTGCACCGGATTTGATTACGTACTGGTTGGCGGGGAGATTGCAGTGGAGAAAGATCAGTACCGAAATTCAAAAAGCGGAGTACTCCAGAGACGCTCTGGAAATTGAAAAGGAAGGAAAGCCATGATCCTTTCGTGCCAGTGGTAGAGGACGGCAAATTATATGGAAGAGGAACCTCTGATATGAAAGGGGCTGTGGCGGCATTTTTCTGCGCAGCAGCATATTTCCTGGAAGACCACGGAAAGAATTTTGCCGGGGAAATCCATACAGCAGGTGTGGTTCACGAGGAATGCTTCGAGGGCGTAGCGGCCAGAAGTATCAGTGAACCGGTGAATCCAGACTATGTTGTGATCGGTGAAGCATCAGGGCTGAACATTAAGACCGGACAGCGGGGAAGGGCAGAAATCCTTCTGGAAACCTTTGGAAAAGCAGCTCATTCCGCAAACCCGGAAAAGGGCGTGAATGCGGTGAAGAAAATGTGCAGGCTGATCAGTGAATTAGACAAGCTTCAACCACCTGTCCATGAGCAGCTTGGAAAAGGAATCATGGAAGTGACGGATATTATTTCTTCCCCATATCCAGGAGCTTCGGTGGTGCCGGAGTACTGCCGTGCCACCCTGGACCGCCGGCTTCTCACCGGTGAGACGAAAGAAAGCGTCCTGGCTCCTGTTAAGGAACTGATTGCAAGGCTGGAAAAAGAAGATCCTCAGTTTTCGGCAAAGGCTTCCTTTTCTGTTGGAAAAGAGAAATGCTATACGGACGCGGAAATTCAGGGTGAGCGCTTTTTCCCGGGCTGGTACTATGATCCAAAAGAAGACTATATTCAGAAAATTCTTGGAAAAGTCCGGGAGGCAGGCTACGATCCGGAACTTACCCAGTATAGCTTTTGCACCAACGGCAGCCACTATGCAGGCGAAAAAGGAATTCCCACCATCGGACTTGGCCCTTCCAGGGAAGACCTGGCTCATACGGTGGATGAGTATGTGGAGCTGACTCAGCTTTTCGGGGGTGTGGAATGTTATTATGCGGTGATGGAGGCTTTGCTGCTGTAAGATGTTTCATGCCTGCCTGAGGTAGATCGGCAGCATATAAATGGAAAATTATGCCAGAATAGTTTTTGCTCATCTGTACATATTAGGAATACAAAGCAGCAGTATTTTCAGCTGAAAATATTCTTAAGAAAAGGAGACAGATGAGATGAAAAAAACAAAACGTATGCTCATAAGTGCTTTGCTGGTATTTACATTATGTATGCTTACCGCCTGCGGCAATAACAACAACGCGGCGGACGAGGTTCCAAACACCGCAAATGACGGTATAGATAACGTAGGAGATGGAGCCGCAGAGGACAACCTGACAGATGACGCGGACAATAATGGAAACGATGATGGAAACAACGGAACAGACGGTAACATGGCTGGCGATACAGCAGTACCGGATGATGCAAACACCGCAAATGACGGCACTGCAGTTCCTGGTAACAATGTAACCGAGAACAACAATTCCGTTTCCGGCGCCATTGGCGAGGGCGTGGAAGACTTAGGAGACGGTGTGGCAGACGGCGTCCGGGACATCGGGGAAGGTGTAGGAAATGCCGTGGAAGATGTTGGTGATGCGGCAGGCAATGCCGCAGACGGAAGATAAGGAGTAAGAGATAGCGCTGGATGAAGCAGATAAAAGCTTTGTTCAGCGCTTTATTTATATGCAGATCAATTAATATTTGCATAAGAATTAGTTGAATGCTATTATTAACAGAAGATTCAAGTAAATAATAGGTTTGACATCCAATGACAAGGAGGAAGATCATGAGATTTCGACCATGTATCGATATACATAACGGAAAAGTAAAGCAGATCATAGGTGGAAGCCTTCGGGATACAGGAAACCAGGCACAGGAGAACTTTGTTTCCCAGCAGGACGGAGCCTTTTATGCATCTTTATATAAAGAAAAAGACCTGAAAGGCGGCCACATCATACTTCTGAACCGCGCAGATTCCGAATACTTTGAAGCAACCAGAAAGCAGGCCTTTCTTGCACTTGGCGCATATCCCGGCGGCCTGCAGCTTGGAGGCGGCGTAACCCCGGACAATGCCGCAGAATACTTAAATGCAGGCGCCAGCCATGTGATCGTCACCTCCTATGTTTTCCGCGACGGTCACATCTCCTGGGAAAACCTGGAGAAAATGGTACAGGCAGTAGGCAAAGAGCACCTGGTCCTGGATCTCAGCTGCCGGAAAAAAGGGAATGCCTACTACGTGGTCACAGACCGCTGGCAGAAATTTACAGAAGAACAGGTAACCTTGGACCTGATGGAAAAACTGGGCGGATACTGCGATGAATTTCTCATCCACGCAGTAGATGTGGAAGGCAAAGCCAAAGGCGTAGAAGTTCCCCTAGCAAAGCTGCTGGGCGAATATAAGGGACATCCAGTAACCTACGCAGGCGGAGTTGGCAGCATGGAAGACATCCAGATTCTGAAGCAGGCGGCCAGGGGAAAAGTGGATGTAACAGTGGGAAGCGCACTGGATCTGTTCGGTGGAACCATACCCTTTACAAATTTGATTGGAGAACTTTAATCCTACAGTTCTGACTATGTCAAACCTGACATAAAATAGAGTGGGAAAATTACAAGTGAGTGAAAATTTCGCTGCTTTTGGAAAAGTATCCGGCAAGTTTGTGAAAAAATTCGTAATTTTTTCAGAAAATGATGTTAATTTCTGAATTAATGTGTTATAATATAGCCATCAAACAGCAAAGGGGATGGAAGCATGAAATTCATTATCAGCGGAAAGAACATCACAGTGACAGACGGGCTTCGTACAGCAGTTGAGGACAAGCTCGGTAAACTGGAAAGGTATTTCACTCCTGACACTGAAGTTGTCGTAACTCTTAGTGTAGAAAAAGAAAGACAGAAAATTGAGGTGACGATCCCGGTTAAGGGCAACATCATCCGTTCCGAGCAGGTCAGCAACGACATGTATGTATCAATCGACCTTGTTGAGGAAGTAATCGAACGTCAGCTCAGGAAATACAAGAACAAGATTGTAGACAAGCAGCAGGCAGCAGCCAGCTTCCAGAAGGCATACCTGGATAAGGAATATGAGGAGGATGAGGAAGTTAAGATCATCCGTACCAAGAAATTTGATATCAAGCCTATGTATCCGGAAGATGCATGTGTTCAGATGGAGCTTCTTGGACATAATTTCTTCGTATTCTGCAATGCAGAGACCGATCAGGTGAATGTTGTTTACAAACGTAAAGGCAGCACCTATGGATTGATTGAGCCGGAAGATTAAGGACAACAGCTTCCTAAATTGAAAATTAAATAGAGGAAATATGAGAGTCCCGGAGGCTATGCTTCCGGGACTTTTTACTCAAAGCAGCTTGCAGACGGACTTTTTCAAAACTGCTCTGAAGCAGGGAATTACGAAAGCTCTGCCAGCAGCTGCTTCGCAGATACTTTCATAACAGGCAGTTCCCGTCCGCTATAAGTGCTGTAGGCCAGGAATCCGGCGCCGTTTTCCAGGGGAATAGCACGGGTATGAATCTCCGGGTGAAGCACCAGAATATCCCGGAAGCTGCTCGTAATCCCTTCCCCGGTCAGCTTTCCCACGCTTTCCTTCATGGCCCAGATCCGGCAGAAATTAAGATCAGACTTCACAGATGCCTGTTCCTCATCCGTGCAGACCCTTTGCACAAGGAATGGCTTAGCAGGCGTCAGCTTCTGAATATCCAGCCCGATTTCTTCCCTGTGCAGTCCGCAGCCCACAAAGGATCCGCTGTGGCTGAGATTAAAAAAGGGCATATTTTTCCCGGCAAAAAAAGGTTTTCCTGAGGCGGTTTTCTGGAAATCCGGAATTTTTTTCGTTCCGTATTCCTGCCTCATTCCATAAGCCAGAAGAAGCCAGCCCACCGCGGACTGCTTCTGATCTGCAGCCTGCTTAAATCGCAGCACATATTCCCTTCGTTTTGGGGGCAGCAGAGGAAGGCCCCGTTCCAGCTGTTCTTGTGAAAAAATATCAAGTTCCTCGAAAAGATAGATCATTTGTCCAAATTCTCCTGAAAAAATTCATCTGATTTCCATTAGTATACCATATTATTTTCCATAAAACCTTTCAGACATAGTTTGTTCATCAAATATTTATTGTTTTCCTACGGAAAAAGTGCTAAAATAGGCTGGTATGTTAAACAAATTGTATAATATTACAGGAAAAGAAATCCGTCATATTCCACAATATGACATCTAAAAATATAGACAGGAGTTAAGAGCTAAATGAACATGTTTTCAAAAGTTTTCGGAAGCCGCAGTCAGAGAGAGGTTAAGCGTATCATGCCTCTCGTTAAGAAAATTGAAGACCTGCGTCCTGAAATGCAGAAATTAACCGACGAAGAACTTCGTGGTAAGACAAGAGAATATAAGAAACGTCTGGAAGAAGGAGCAACCTTGGATGACCTTCTGCCAGAGGCATTTGCTACCGTCCGTGAGGCTGCCAAGCGAGTACTTGGGATGGAGCACTTCGAGGTACAGCTGATCGGTGGTATCGTTCTTCATCAGGGACGTATCGCTGAGATGAAGACTGGTGAAGGTAAGACCCTGGTAGCCACACTTCCATCCTACCTGAATGCGCTGGAAGGCAAGGGCGTTCACGTTGTAACTGTCAATGATTACCTGGCTAAGCGTGATGCTGAGGAGATGGGACAGGTTCACAGATTCCTTGGTCTTACCGTTGGCGTTGTACTGAACGATATGAAGCCGGAAGAGCGCCGTGCAGCATACAACTGCGACATTACTTATGTTACCAATAACGAGCTTGGATTCGATTACCTTCGTGATAACATGGTTATCTACAAGGAGCAGCTGGTACAGCGTGATCTTCACTACTGTATCATCGATGAGGTCGACTCCATCCTGATTGATGAGGCGCGTACCCCTCTGATCATTTCCGGTCAGAGCGGCAAGTCCACCAAGCTGTATGAGGTCTGCGATATTCTTGCACAGCAGCTGGAGCGTGGAGAAGCCAGCCATGAGATGACCAAGATGGCAGCTATCATGGGCGAGGAAGTTATTGAGACCGGAGACTTCGTTGTAAATGAGAAAGACAAGATTGTCAACCTTACTGAGCAGGGTGTGAAGAAGGTTGAGAAATTCTTTAATATTGAGAACCTTGCAGATCCGGAGAACCTTGAGATCCAGCACAACATTATCCTTGCACTTCGTGCCCATAACCTGATGCACCGTGACCAGGATTACGTTGTAAAAGACGACGAGGTTATGATCGTCGATGAGTTTACCGGACGTATTATGCCGGGCCGCCGTTATTCTGACGGACTTCATCAGGCAATCGAGGCGAAGGAGCATGTTAAGGTAAAACGTGAGAGCAAGACTCTTGCAACCATCACCTTCCAGAACTTCTTCAACAAATACGATAAGAAAGGCGGTATGACCGGTACTGCCCTTACCGAGGAGAAGGAGTTCCGTGATATCTACGCAATGGACGTTGTTGAGATTCCGACCAACAAGCCTGTTCAGCGTAAGGATTTAGATGATGCGGTATACATGACCAAGAAGGAGAAATTCAACGCGGTTGTTCAGTCCGTTAAGGAAGCTCATGAGAAACAGCAGCCAGTTCTGGTTGGTACCATCACCATCGAGACTTCCGAGCTTCTCAGCCGTATGCTGAAGAGAGAAGGAATCCAGCACAATGTACTGAATGCCAAGTTCCATGAGCTTGAGGCTGAGATCGTAGCACAGGCTGGTCAGGCAGGTGCCGTTACCATCGCAACCAACATGGCAGGCCGTGGTACAGATATTAAGCTGGATGACGTGGCAAGAGCTGCCGGCGGTCTGAAGATCATCGGTACAGAGCGTCATGAGTCCAGACGTATTGATAACCAGCTCCGTGGACGTTCCGGACGTCAGGGAGATCCGGGAGAATCCCGTTTTTACATTTCCCTTGAGGATGACCTGATGCGTCTGTTCGGTTCCGAGCGTCTGATGAAGGTATTTACTTCCCTTGGAGTTGCAGAGAACGAGCAGATCGAGCACAAGATGCTTTCCAATGCTATTGAGAAGGCACAGGAGAAGATTGAGTTCAACAACTTTAGTATCCGTAAGAATCTTCTTGATTATGACCAGGTAAATAATGAGCAGCGTGAGATCATCTACAAGGAGCGCCGTCAGGTTCTTGATGGAGAGAACATGCGCGATGCCATCTACAAGATGATCACAGATATTGTAGACAATGCAGTGGATATGTGCTTTTCTGATGATGTGGATGCAGAAGAGTGGGATCTGAACGAGTTCAATACCGTTCTTCGCCAGATCATCCCGATCGAGCCTCTTACTCCTGAGAAAGTAAAAGGCAAGAAAAAGAATGAGATGAAGCATCTTATTAAGGAAGAGGCTGTGAAGCTTTATGAAGCCAAGGAGTCTGAGTTCCCGGAGCCGGAGCAGCTGCGTGAGCTTGAGCGTGTCATCCTTCTGAAGAGTATTGACAGCAAGTGGATGGATCACATTGATGATATGGAGATCCTTCGCCAGGGTATCGGCCTGACTGCTTATGGCCAGAGAGATCCGGTTGTTGAGTACAAGATGGCTGCATTTGATATGTTCAACAGCATGATTACTTCCATTCAGGAAGATACAGTCAGAATGCTGTATCATGTTCATGTTGAGCAGAAGATTGAGCGTGAGCAGGTTGCTAAGGTTACCGGAACCAACAAGGACGATTCCAGTGCCCGCAAGCCAGTTCAGCGTAAAGAGATCAAGGTTTACCCGAACGATCCGTGCCCATGCGGAAGCGGCAAGAAATACAAACAGTGCTGCGGCAGAAAAACAGCTAATGTTTAATTTCGTATAAAATAAAGAGCGAATTTCTGGAGAATAGATGTCTCTGGAAAGTCGCTCTTTTTATTTATTTAGATTCCCGGACGCGGTTTTACAATGTATATTCACCGCCGTGCGTCGCAGCGTTCCTGAAATGCACGGCTACATGAATATACATTGTAAAGCCGCTGGTTACTGGTAATGAGAATAGGAAAAAAGCAATTTACTAATTTACTGTAGTTGGCTGGGGGCGGAGCCGAATTGCTTTTTGTAGGCGCGGGAGAAGGTGGTGTAGTCGGAGAAGCCGCTGAGCTGGGCTGCTTTTAAGACGGGGGTTCCCTCGGCAATTTGGGTACGGGCAAGGAGCAGGCGCTTGCTTACGATGTAGTTGTGGATGGTGTAGCCGGTTTCTTCTTTGAATTTGCGCATCATGTGGTACTTGCTGAGATAGTATTTCCGGGCAAGGGTTTCGATGGAGAGGTCTTCGGTCAGATTGTGGTTGATGTAGCGGAGAAGCTCTTCAATCTGGGAGTCGCTGCTGTAGGAGCGGGTGTCGTAGATGTATTGTTTCTCCAGGAAAATGCGGTTTACATAAACCATGAACTGGGTGAAAAGGGCAGTGCCAAGAAGATCACTTCCGAATTTTTCATCCTTTAGGGCGGCCTCCAGTTCGTAGAGCAGCTGCTTTAATTTTTCCTGAGTGCCAGAGTCCAGACGGATCAGATTGAAGCTGCGGTCGATGGCCTTCTGGAAGCAGCGAAGCAGGTCAGTCTGGGCAAGATCGTCCCGGATCCAAAGCACGAAACGCTCATAAGGAACGGAAAAATCAATCTCCGGCTTGTGGATGGCATGCCGGTTCACAAGAAGAATATCCCAGGGCTTCAGATAGTAGGATTTTCCCTCAATGTGGTAAGCTGCCTTGCCGGACAGAAAGATGATGACCTTGTGAAAATCATGATAATGGTAGGCGAAGGTGCGCTTGGTCTGATCCTTGATATGAAAAAGCCGGAATTCCTGATCCAGATATCCGGTTTTTTCTGTAGAAATCTCAGCAGCCGATGCTATGGAAATTTCGGAGGTATCTAATGGTTTGTTTTGCATGCTCTCACTCCTTTTTCTTATTTTATTCCAAAAGTTTTCCTGGCACAACCACAAAATTGCATTTTTTGCAATATAATCCGCAATTTCTCCTATATACATTGGAAAAATAAACGATATACTAGATAGTAGATAAAAACGTGACGGAAATCAAAATTCTGATAAGAAGGGGAATAAAACAATGAGAGACAGCATTATCATGACGAAATATCAGGGCTTTGGAAATGATTATCTGGTGCTTGACGCAAACAAAAACCAGCTGCAGCTTCAGGGCAAAAAAATTGCTCTTCTTTGCCAGCGCGGCTTCGGACTTGGAGCAGACGGTGTTCTGTACGGTCCAGTTGAAATAAATGGAAAAATGGGAATGCGCATTTTCAACTCCGATGGAAGCGAGGCTGCCATCAGCGGAAACGGTGTGTGCATTTTTGCAAAATACCTCATGGACAATGAATATGTGAAAGAGAAAAAATTCGCCATCGAAACCTTATCCGGAACCATCGAAGTAGAATGCCTAAACGCCAGAGCAACGGAATTCCGTGTGAACATGGGCAAGGCATCTTTCCTTTCCAAAGAAATTCCGGTAACAGGAGAAATCCGCGAGGTGATCGACGAGCCGTTCACCTTTAAGGGAAAAGAATACAAGGCAACCTGTCTCACCGTAGGAAATCCGCACTGCATTCTGTTCATGGATCAGGTAACACCTGAGAAAGTGAAAGAACTTGGACCATATGTAGAAAATGCAGAGGAATTCCCGGAAAAAGTAAACTTACAGATCTGCCGCCAGATCGATAAGGGCAACCTGGACATCGAAATCTGGGAGCGCGGCTCCGGTTACACCAAAGCTTCCGGAACAGGAAGCTGCGCAGCAGCCATTGCCGCATACAAAAAAGGCCTCATGGAAAATCGCATCAACGTAAACCAGCCAGGCGGCATGATCCAGATCGACATCAAAGACGACGGAACCATTTTCATGACAGGAACGGTTGGATACATTGCAGATGTAAGTGTAGCAGAGAGCTTTTTCTCTTAAGACAGATTTGAAAAAAGATTTTCTATCAGATATATAAGAACTAAAGTATAGTCCCAAGTTTTTATTCAACACACAGCATCTGGGTCTGGCATATTCCTAAGCTGGTCATTAAGAGCGCGCCGACCAGCGTGGAATATGCCAGGCCCAGATGCGTACGGGACGATTCATTCATGGAATCCTCTTCAGCACTTCGCGTGTCAGCACCCCAATCAGCAGCCCCGTGACAACTCCCGACACCATCAGTGCCGGCGCATAATAATACAGCAGCCCAACCGTATGCGTCGCCGGAATCGCCACCATCAGCTGTCCAATATTATGGGAAACACCTCCAGCCACACTCACGCCCAGATGCCCGAATCCCACCTTATTTTTCACAAAAACCATCACAGCCAGACTAAGAGCTGCCCCCGCCAGACTATACATAATACTGGATCCATTTCCAAACAGAAATCCAACAACAAAAATCCGCACCAGCGAAACCAGCGCCGCCTCTTTCCAGGTATACCGCTCCAGCACAAAAAGCACTGCCAGATTGGCAAGCCCCAGCTTCATCCCCGGAATCCCCGCGAAAAACGGAATCAACGACTCCACATATCCAAAAATAATCGCAATCGCCGCAAACAACCCAAGATAAGCTGTTTTCTTCTGACCCATAATCCTATACTACAGCGTCAAATCCACCATCAGAATCCTGTGGATCTGCATCGCCCTCTCCCTCTCCCTGAATTACTACTTTGTTAGGCAGACATACAATATACCCACCCGCACTTCCAACTGCCGGCTGCTTCATGCAAAGATGATCCGGACAGTTGGCTTCTGTCATCTTCACTTCCCCGTTTTTGATCTCACACACATTGGTATCCCCAATGGCAATCACCTGGTCTTTCCCAAGAGAATAAGTACCGTAAAGCTCCCCATCCACTGTAATCTGGATGGACCCGTATTTCACGTGGGGAAGCACATACACATAAACACAAAGAAGAACCGAAACCGCCAGAAGCGCCCCGATAAATATAAATTCTTTTTTCTTCAAATAAGCTACCTCATTTTTCAAAATTTCGAATACATACCGGTACAGCGAAAGTGAAGCTCCTGCATAGATGCAGTCAGTATGGAATCGTTGCTGTACAAATCCATGATAAAAGAAAAAGTTTCATATTTCAAGTCATAGTAAGGCCTGTTTTTAGAAAATGTTGCAGCAGTCTGTCCTGCACTGCCGCTTTTTATTGTAATTCTGCCTCAAATATGCTATTGTATAGTTTGAAAGTCTGTGTGCCGCCGGGCAAAGGCATGAAGAAACCTTGTATCCAGTGGGCGGCATTGTTGGAGAAATATAAGAAAGAAGGTGAAGCTATGGTTGAATTAGACCAGTTCAAGAGCATTCTTGCAACATACACAGAACCATTAGTGGAAGTGAGGGATTCACTTTGACCTGGCTAACAAGGAAAAGCGGGTTGAAGAATTAGAGCGCGAAATGGAAGCGCCTGATTTCTGGGACAATGCAGAAGTATCCCAGAAGAAAATGAAAGAATTAAAGAGCATGAAGGACGACATGGAAACCTATCAGAATCTGATCACCCAGAAAGAAGATATGGAGACCCTGATCGAGATGAGCTATGAGGAAAATGATCCGTCCATGATCGAGGAGATCCAGGAAATGTTAACCGAGTTCCAGGCTCAGTTTGACAGCATCCGCGTGAAGACTCTTCTCTCCGGAGAGTATGACAGCGAGAATGCCATCATTAAGCTGAATGCAGGAGCCGGCGGAACAGAAGCCTGCGACTGGTGCAGCATGCTGTACCGTATGTACACACGCTGGGCTGAGCGCAAGGGCTTTTCCATCGAAGTACTGGACTATCTGGATGGAGATGAAGCTGGTGTGAAATCCGTTACTTTCCAGGTAAACGGAGAGAACGCATATGGACTTCTGAAGTCTGAGAAAGGTGTTCACCGTCTGGTCCGTATTTCCCCGTTCAACGCAGCTGGAAAGCGTCAGACCTCTTTCGTATCCTGCGATGTAATGCCGGATATTGAGAAAGACCTGGATGTAGAGATCAACGACGAGGATATCCGAATTGATACCTACCGAAGCAGCGGTGCCGGCGGACAGCACATCAACAAGACCTCATCTGCGATCCGTATCACCCATTTCCCAACGGGAATCGTGGTACAGTGTCAGAATGAGCGTTCTCAGCATATGAATAAAGACAAGGCTATGCAGATGCTGAAAGCCAAGCTGTATCTTCTGAAGCAGCAGGAAGCAGAGGCCAAGCTTTCCGGAATCCGCGGTGAGGTAACCGACATCGGCTGGGGCAACCAGATCCGTTCTTACGTTATGCAGCCATACACCATGGTCAAGGATCACCGTACCAACGAGGAAACCGGAAATATAGATGCAGTTATGGACGGTGCAATTGATATTTTCATCAATGCATATCTGAAATGGATCGCACTTGCGAAGAAACCGGCAGAACAATAAGTAAGAACAGCAGCTGCCAGGTACAGTTCATAGCGGAAAAGGAAGCGCAGAATGCCAAAGACAACAGATAAGAACAAGTATTTTGTAGTAAGAGAGCGGGCTGTGCCTGAGGTGCTGCTGAATGTGGTAGCTGCCAAGAAGCTTCTGGAATCAAAGCGTGTGGCTACTGTTCAGGAAGCAGCAGATGCTGTTGGAATCAGCCGGAGTTCTTTTTATAAATATAAAGATGATATTTTCCCTTTTCATGAAGAAGCCAAAGGAAAAACAATCACATTTATTATACAGATGGATGATGAACCCGGGATTTTATCCAATGTTCTTCGGGCGATTGCGGAGAATCACGGAAATATTCTGACTATTCATCAGAGTATTCCCATCAGCGGAATTGCCACTCTTACTTTAAGTGTGCAGATCCTTCAGGGAGAGGGGGATGCAGAAGCTATGGTAGACGATATTGAGCAGATGGAAGGAATCCATTATTTGAAAATTTTAGGCAGGGAGTAACGGACAGATGATAAATATTGCAGTGTTAGGATATGGCACAGTTGGAAGCGGCGTAGTAGAAGTATTCCGTACGAATCATGAAACCATTAACAAAAGAGCCGGGGAAGAAATTAAGATTAAATATGTTCTTGATCTTCGTGATTTCCCAGGGAATCCGGTTGAGGAGATTCTTGTTCATGATTTTGAACAGATCGTAAATGATCCGGAAGTAGATATTGTAGTGGAAGTTATGGGTGGAACAGGTGCTGCCTATAATTTTGCAAAGAGAGCTCTTGAAGCTGGTAAGAGCGTGTGTACTTCCAACAAGGCACTGGTTGCCAAATACGGCCCGGAGCTGATGGAGATTGCCAAAGAGAAAGAGATTAACTTTCTTTTTGAGGCAAGCTGCGGCGGTGGAATTCCTATTATCCGTGCTCTGAACAGCTCTCTTACAGCAGATGTGGTTGATGAAGTTACCGGAATTCTTAATGGAACCACCAACTATATGCTGGATAAAATGAATACAGAGGGAGCTGATTTTAATACCGTATTAAAAGAAGCCCAGGAGAAAGGATATGCAGAAGCAGATCCAACCGCTGATGTGGAAGGACAGGATGCATGCCGTAAGATCGCAATTCTTTCTTCACTGGCATATGGCAGATTCCTGGATTTTGAGAAGGTTTATACAGAGGGAATTACAAAGATCACACCAGAGGATATGGAATATGCAAGAGAGATGGGAAGAAACATTAAGCTTCTTGGCACTAGCAAGAGAGTTGGAGAAGATTCCTTCTATGCGCTTGTGGCACCATTTCTGGTAGGAAAGAATAATCCTCTTCACAGCGTAAACGGTGTGTTCAACAGCATTTTTGTTCATGGAAATATGCTGGGAGATGCTATGTTCTACGGAAGCGGAGCAGGCAAGCTCCCTACTGCAAGTGCAGTTGTTGCTGATGTTGTGGAAGCTTCCAGACATCTTCATGATACAATTCCTGTTAACTGGAGTAATAAAGAGATGACCCTTATGGATCCGGATTCTGTAGAGGGACGTTTCTTTGTCCGTGTAAAAGATACCTCTTTGGATGATGTGGACAAGGCATTTGGAAAAGTGGATGCAGTGATTGAGCCGGATGCACTTCCGGAAGAGTTTGGCTTTATTACCGGACTTATGACACAGGGCGAGTATAAAGAGCGGGTTAAGGCACTTGGTGATAATGTACTTGGAATGATCCGTGTAAAAGACTGACCTCTTTGTGAAAGGAAAAACTATGCTGATCGTTAAGAAATTCGGAGGTACTTCTGTAGCAGACAAGGAGCGTATGTTCAATGTTGCAAATCGTTGTATCGAAGAATACAAAAAAGGAAATGACGTAGTGGTGGTTTTATCAGCCATGGGTAAATATACAGATGAGCTGATCAGTAAGGCTCGTGATATGGACGAGAGACCGCCTAAGCGTGAAATGGATATGCTGCTTACTATTGGAGAGCAGATGTCTGTATCTCTGATGGCTATGGCCATGCATACACTTGGCGTTCCTGCCATTTCCCTGAATGCATTTCAGGTGACCATGCATACTACAAGCAGCCATCAGAATGCAAGACTGAAAAGAATCGATACAGAGCGCATCCGCCGTGAACTAGATGCACGCAGAATCGTAATTGTCACAGGCTTCCAGGGGGTAGATAAGTATGACGATTATACTACTCTTGGAAGAGGCGGCTCTGATACCACAGCAGTGGCGCTGGCAGCAGCACTTCATGCAGACGCCTGCGAGATTTATACAGATGTGGACGGCGTATACACAGCCGATCCGCGTAAGGTTCCAACTGCCAGAAAGCTTAAAGAAATCACCTACGATGAGATGCTGGATCTGGCGACTTCAGGAGCGGGCGTGCTTCACAACCGTTCTGTGGAAATGGCAAAGAAATACGGAGTGCCCCTTGTGGTCCGCTCCAGCCTGAATAACAGTGAAGGAACGGTAGTTAAGGAGGTAGTTAGCGTGGAAAGAATGTTGATCAGCGGCGTTGCGCTGGATACAGATGCTGTGAGAATTGCAGTGCTGGGTCTTCGCGATGTGCCTGGTGTTGCATTTAAAGTATTCGATACTCTTGCAAAGAAAAATATAAATGTAGATGTTATCCTGCAGTCTATTGGACGCTCAGGAACTAAAGATATTTCATTTACAGTAAATAAAGATGATCTGGAGGATGCGGTTGCCACTCTGGAAGAGCATAAGGAACGCCTTGGCTTTAAAGAGCTTCATTCAGAAAGGGGCATTGCCAAGCTTTCCATTGTAGGTTCAGGTATGCTCAGTAATCCGGGAGTAGCTGCAAAAATGTTTGAGAGCCTTTATAATGAGGGCGTAAACATCAACATGATCTCCACATCTGAGATCCGTATTACGGTTCTGATTAGCGAGAAAGATGGTGTCCGCGCCATGAATGCGGTTCATGATGCATTTGGTCTTGCAGACTGATGCAAAAAGGGAGGGAAATATGAGTAGTTATGTGATTAGCTGCTGTTCTACAGCAGATCTTACAAAAGAACATTTTGCCAAGAGAAATATTTCCTATATCTGCTTTCATTATGAGCTGAACGGCCAACAATATGCAGATGATCTGGGGCAGTCTATGCCATTTGACCAGTTCTACAAGGCAATGCAGGATGGTGCCACGACCAAGACATCCCAGATAAACGCAGATGAATTTACAGAGTATTTTGAAGGCTTTCTTAAAGAAGGCAAGGATATTCTTCATGTATGCCTGTCCTCTGGTATTACCGGAGTTGTAAATTCTGCAAATATTGCAAGGGAAGAGTTGTCTGAAAAATATCCTGACAGGAAAATTTTGATCGTGGATTCTCTTGGGGCATCTTCCGGATACGGACTTCTTATGGATCGCCTGGCAGATTTGAGGGATGAGGGCAAAACCATAGAAGAGGTTTATCAGTGGGCAGAGGCGCATAAACTGAATCTGCATCATTGGTTTTTTTCCACAGATCTGACCTTCTACATCAGAGGAGGCCGTATTTCCAAAACAAGCGGATTTTTTGGCACAATGCTGAATATTTGTCCGCTTTTGAATATGGATGATCAGGGCAGACTGATTCCAAGATATAAGATTCGTACCAAGAAAAAAGTAATTCATGCTATTGTGGACAAAATGGAAGAATATGCAGAGGGTGGTCTTGATTACTCCGGTAAATGCTATATTTCTCAGTCTGCCTGCATTGAAGATGCAAGAGAAGTTGCAAGACTGGTAGAGGAGCGTTTTCCTAAGCTTAACGGAAAGGTTGAGATCAACAGCATTGGAACTACCATTGGAAGCCATACAGGTCCAGGTACTGTGGCCTTGTTTTTCTGGGGAAGCAAGAGAACTGCATAGTTGGGGACTGTTTTCCCAATTTCAAACACGCTCTGATTTTCAGGCCGGGATGTACTAAAATCCCGGCTTGCTGTTTCACTGCAAAGGAGAATGATCATTATGAAAAAAAGAAGAACAAAGGAGATAAAGCAGCAGGCGAAAATGGCACTGCAGGGACATTTAGGTACTGTTATTTTAGGACTTCTGGCAGTATACGGCTTGAATATGCTGGGAACGATCCTGTCTACAACGCTGTTCTCAGGAACTTCAGTGCTTGATCTTGTTCTGAGTGAGGTGTTTTTGCTGGTTGTATCTCTGATCGTGGGTATCATAACAGCAGGATTTGGATATATGCTTCTGAATATTTCCAGAGGAAAAGAATTCTCACTGGGTGATCTTGGATATTTTTTCCGAAATCAGCCAGACAGAGTCATCATTGCCGGATTTGTGCTGGCACTGATCCAGGTGATCACAGCCATTCCCTACTATTATGTAAGCTATACCACAGATCCGGGACTAACAGTGGAGGAACAGCTTCAGTGGTTTTCTACTATATTCGTACTTCTGGCAGTCAGCACTTTGCTGAATTTCCTGATTTCCATTCCGTTTGCCATGACCTATTTTCTGATGGCAGATGATCCGGATCTTGGGGGAATTCAGGGGCTGAAAGAGAGTGCACGCCTGATGAAGGGCAATATGTGGAGATATATCAAGCTGAATCTCAGCTTTGTCCCGCTTTTGTTTTTATCTGTATTTACTTTTTATATTGCACTGTTCTGGATCATGCCGTATATGGAGATGTCGCTGGTTACCTTTTACCGGGATCTGAACGGCGAGCTGGATCACAGACTGCCGGGAGACGGGTACTATGGCGGAAGCGGCAGCTTTTATAATGGATACAATGCAGGCAGTGATGATCCGGGAAACGGATATGATTCGGAGAATCAAAGCGGTTACAGGAATGACCGTGAGGATGATTATAATTCGGAAGCATAAAAGATGCTGCAGAAGTATTTTGCAGTATCAAAAATTCCGGAAAATGTAAGACAAGCAACAAGAGGAGATTGAAAAATGGATATTTTACAGGTGATCACCCAGGAACTTGGGGTGGAAAAATGGCAGGTAGAGGCTGCTGTGAAACTGATTGATGAGGGAAACACCATCCCTTTTATTTCTCGATACAGAAAGGAAGCTACCGGAACCTTAAATGACGAGCAGCTTCGTAATCTGAATGAAAGACTGACTTACCTGCGCAATCTGGAAGACAAAAAGAAACAGGTTCTTTCCAGCATTGAGGACCAGGGCAAGCTGACAAAAGAGCTGAAGGAGCAGATCCTTGCCGCCCAGACCCTGGTTGTTGTGGAGGATCTTTACCGCCCATACCGTCCGAAGAGACGTACCCGTGCCACCGTTGCCAAGGAAAAAGGCCTTGAGCCACTGGCAAACATCATTATGCTTCAGATGACAAATAAGTCCATCGAGGAAGAAGCAGAGGCTTTTGTATCCGAGGAAAAAGAAGTAGCTTCCGTGGCAGAGGCTATTGCCGGTGCAAAGGATATTATTGCGGAGCATATTTCCGATGAGGCGGATTACAGAATCCATATCCGTGACCTGACCGCAAAGAAGGGAACTATCAGCTCGGTGGCAAAGGATCCTGAGGCACAGTCTGTTTATGAAATGTACTATGACTTCGAGGAGCCGGTGAAGAAGCTTGCCGGCCATCGTGTGCTGGCGCTGAACCGCGGTGAGAAAGAGAAATTCCTTACCATCAAAGTTGCAGCTCCAGAAGAAGATATTATCCGTTACCTGGAGAAACAGGTAATCACCCGCGACAACCCGTTTACCACACCGATTCTTAAGGAAGTAACAGAGGATAGCTACAAGCGTCTGATCGCCCCTGCAATTGAACGTGAGATCAGAAGCGACCTGACAGAGAAGGCAGAGGACGGCGCGATCAAAGTCTTCGGCAAAAACTTAGAGCAGCTTCTGATGCAGCCTCCAATCGCTGGACAGACTGTACTTGGCTGGGATCCGGCCTTTCGAACCGGATGTAAGCTGGCAGTTGTAGATCCTACCGGAAAGGTACTGGATACCACTGTTGTTTACCCAACAGCACCTACCAATGAGAAAAAAATCCGTGCTGCTAAGGATACTGTTGAGGGAATGATCAAAAAATATGGCATTTCTCTGATTTCTGTGGGAAATGGCACGGCTTCCAGAGAATCTGAGCAGGTAATCGTGGACATGCTTAAGGAAATCCCGGAGGCAAAAGTTCAGTATGTCATTACAAATGAAGCAGGTGCTTCTGTTTATTCAGCAAGTAAGCTGGCAACAGAAGAATTCCCTAATTTTGATGTAGGACAAAGAAGTGCAGCTTCTATTGCAAGACGTGTGCAGGATCCGCTGGCAGAGCTGGTTAAGATTGATCCCAAATCTATCGGTGTAGGTCAGTATCAGCATGATATGAACCAGAAGAAGCTGGGCGAGGCACTGACAGGAGTGGTAGAAGATTCTGTAAATAAAGTCGGTGTGGACTTAAATACAGCTTCTGCATCTCTTCTTGAGTATATTTCCGGTGTTTCCAAAGCTATAGCCAAGAATATTGTTGTTTATCGAGAAGAGAATGGCCGCTTTACTACCCGAAAAGAGCTTCTCAAGGTTGCCAAGCTGGGACCAAAAGCATTCGAGCAGTGTGCTGGCTTCATGCGTATTACAGGCGGAACCAATCCGCTTGATGCTACCAGTGTACATCCGGAGAGCTATGAGGCTGCATCCCGCCTTCTTGAGAAGCTGGGATATTCTGCAGAAGATATTGCAGGAGGAAAGCTGGCAGGACTTGGAAGACAGGTTAAGGATTACAAGAAACTGGCAGCAGAGTTGGAAATTGGTGAGATTACACTTCGTGATATTGTAAAAGAGCTTGAGAAGCCTGCCCGTGACCCTCGTGACGAGATGCCAAAGCCAATCCTTCGTACCGATGTTCTGGATATCAAGGACCTAAAGGAGGGCATGGTACTGAAAGGAACTGTCCGCAATGTAATTGATTTCGGTGCCTTTGTGGATATCGGAGTGCACCAGGATGGACTTGTGCATATTTCTCAGATGAGTGAGAAATTCATCAAGCATCCTCTGGAAGCAGTAAGCGTAGGAGATGTTGTGGAAGTACGTGTACTTGGCGTGGATGAGAAAAAGAACCGCATCAGTCTTTCCATGAAAGGTCTGAATAAATAAATGATACAGAATGTACTGACAATATATCTGGCTGTTATCAATCTGATTGCCTTTGGCATGTACGGAGTGGACAAGCAGAAGGCAATCCGTAAGCAGTGGAGAATTCCGGAAGCCCAGCTGCTTGCCGTGGCGGCTATTGGAGGCTCTGTTGGGGCTATTCTGGGAATGCAGTTTTTTCATCATAAGACCAGAAAGTGGAAATTTCGTGTGGGTGTGCCGCTGATTCTGGCAGTTCAGCTGATATTGTGGAGAATGGTATAGTAAGCGGTGGATAAACAAGTGGAAGCAGGCCGATGCCTGTGGAAAACGTTTGACGATGAGAAGCGGGAGATGATAATTTGGAAGAACAGGTAATTGAAAATGCAGTTCAGGAAACTGTACAGGAAACCGTAGATAAGGTCAATTCCAATATGAGTCAGCTCAAGGCTTACTTTAATGGACACATTCCGGATTTAATCGGGTTCGGGATGAAGGTGGTTTTATCAGTTCTTGCTTTTTATGCAGGAACGAAGCTGATCAAGTGGTTCCTGAAAATAACAAAAAGATCCATGGAAAAGGCTGGCGTAGATAAGGGAGTTGCCCAGTTTATCTGCTCCTTCGGAAAATTCCTGTTATATCTGATTCTGATCTTTAATATTGCTACTTATTTTGGCGTGAAGGAATCTTCAGTTGCGGCTCTTCTTGGAACTGCCGGTGTTACGATTGGTCTTGCTCTTCAGGGAGGACTGGAAAATCTGGCAGGTGGTGTAATGCTGTTACTGTTTAAACCTTTTCAGGTAGGTGATTACATTATTCAGGACCAGTCAGGTGGTACAGAAGGCACAGTGTATAAAATTGAGATGTTTTATACAACCCTTACAACAGTAGATAATAAGCATGTGATCATTCCAAATGGCAGGCTGTCCAACAGTACTATCATTAATGTAACTGCCCAGGCTTTGCGTAAGTTGGAAATTAAAGTAGGGATTTCCTATGATTCCGATATTAAAAAAGCCAAAAAGCTTCTTTATCACATTTTGCAGGAGGATCCCGGCACAAAGTCAGATAAGGAGATGCAGGTGTTTGTAGATGAACTGGGAGACAGCGCAGTGGTCCTGGGGCTTAGGGTCTGGGTCCCTACAGAGAAATACTGGAACATCAAATGGCGCCTGAATGAAAAAATAAAAATAGCATTCGATGCTAACGAAATTGGAATTCCTTATCCCCAGATGGATGTGCATGTGGTGGAGAAAAGAACGGAAGAATAAAAAAATATTTTTACTTCTTCTTGAAATTATTGTTTTTCTATTGTATAATCCACATGAATAAAGAAAATTTCTTCGGGGCAGGGTGATCGAGAACTTGAATATCGAAATTCCCTACCGGCGGTATAGTCCGCGACCCGCTTAGGCGGCTGATTTGGTGAAATTCCAAAACCGACAGTAAAGTCTGGATGAGAGAAGAACGCGCAGAATGATCAGATAAGTTGATATTTATTTGTACGTACTCATTGCCCCGGAAGAAATTCCGGGGCTTTTTGTGTGGATGGAAATAGCTGCTTGCTGCAGTGCTGGAAAAGATCCTAAGATTTTCTATTCGCATACTTGCAGAAATTTTCTTTAAATATTATAATTTAAGGAGTGACGAGTATGAGCGAACAAGTAATCAGAAATGGAAACGTAATGGAACGAAGCCGAACCAGAACCATTGCCCAGGTAGCAATGCTAGGTGCTGTGGCCGGCGTACTTATGAATTTTGAGGTGCCGCTTCCTTTTCTTGCTCCATCCTTTTACCAGCTGGATTTTTCCGAAATTCCGGCACTGATCGGTTCCTTTGCAATGGGACCTGTAGCGGGCATGCTGATCGAGCTGGTGAAGATTCTGGTTCATCTGGTAACCAAAGGAACTATGACAGCAGGTGTTGGAGATGTGGCGAACTTCATCTTTGGCTGCTCTTATGTAATTCCGGCAGGCCTGATCTACCGCTACCAGCATAAGAAAACAAGAACACATGCAGTTGCCGGAATGGCAGTTGGTGTAATTCTTACCACTATCCTTGCATGCTTTATAAATGCATTTGTTCTTCTTCCGGCATACGGAAAGGCATTTGGAATGCCGGTTCAGGCATTTATTGAGATGGGCGCAGCAGTACACAGCGGTGTTACCAACCTTCTTACCTTTGCAATTATGATTCTTGTGCCATTTAACTTATTTAAATACACATTAACCTCAGTGATCGTATTCTTTATTTATAAAAGAATTCGTGTAATCCTTCGCGGTGACTGATGAAAAGAGGCTCCTATGGGAAAAATCAACAGCATTACCAAGCAGACAGATAACCGTTATGTAAACCTTTATAATGTAAAGGCAACCAGTGTACATAACACACCTGTGAATTACTTCGTGGCATCCCGTGCCAGAGATGTGGAGAGCCTGAAGCTTGTAACCCGCAAAAACAAACCAGATGGCGTAATTATTTACAGTATTTACGGAGAAAACCACGACAAGGTGGTATTGATTCGGCAGTATCGCTACACGCTGGGAGATTACATTTATGAATTTCCGGCAGGACTGGTAGAACCGGATGAAAATTATCATGAGGGTGCAGTCCGTGAGATGTACGAGGAAACAGGCTTAAAGCTGGAACCGATTCCGGTAGCAGAGGCCTATCAGAAGCCGTATTTTACCACGGTAGGGATGACAGATGAATCCTGTGCGACTGTGTACGGATATGCCAGCGGTCAGATCAGCTCCAAGGCTCAGGAGGCTACAGAGGAGATTGAAGTTGTTCTTGCGGATAAAGAAGAAGTGAAGCGTATTTTACAGGAGGAGAATGTGGCAATCATGACTGCCTATATGCTGATGCATTTTCTGGAAGATAAGGAGCCATTTGCATTTTTGAATCAAATAAAATGATGATATCAGGGTCAAAAGCGTTGGATCTTAGCATTAGATTGTAAATTAAAAAATCCCCGGGAGTTTTCAGAAGCTGAACATAATTGGAATGCTTCGTGAAATGAATCCACGGGGATTTTGTTTTCTTATTATGCAATTGAAACGACGCTATTCATAAACCTCCATATCCGGCTGGGCACTGTCTGAACCGTCAGAACCATCTGCTCCGGAGTCAGCACCAGGGGCTACATAATCCCAGTTGTTATCTTCACTTGGCTCATAGCCATCGCCGGGAGTCTCTGTGTAATCCGGAATCGCAGGAGCATCTCCTCCAGAAGTATCCCCTCCGGAAGCATCCCCTCCGGAAGTATCTCCGGAGCCATCACCGGTATCCTCAGAAGGATAAGTGATCTGATCACTGCCAGAAGAATCGCCGCTGTTTGCAGGATCTGAGCTGTCACCGGAAGTATCAGGTTCATAGTAATCCTGGCTGTTGTCATAAGAAGTATCATAGTTGCTTTCCTGGTTATAAATAGGAAATTCTGTTTGTTCGGCAGCAGCTTCTGCTTCGGCAGCTGTCTCAGGTGCTTCTACCAAAGTAGTCTTGGCTGTAGGAACCCGGCTCTCCTTTGGAACTACCACGGAAATTCCAAACATAGCCACGCTAAGCAAAATGGCTGTGGAAGCAATGCGAAATTCATCTCTGTATTTCATAAGTATTTTACCTCATAAGTATGTTCAAAACTGTTTTATTCAATCAACGTCCCCATTATAACATATCTGCAGCAAAAAATGTAAAAAAGATATAGAGCATATTTTGGAAATATAATCTAAAACAATTCCTTTTTCAGGGGAAATGGAAGTAGAAATATGGTATACTGAAGTATATTTAAACAGGTTTTATAACAGTGCAATGGCTTTAATAAAAATATAGAAAAGAGGATGGTTATGGGATTACAATATCATGTGAAAAAAATAGAACGAAAAGAGCAGATTGAACAGTGTGAAAAGTTCTTTATTAATCAATATATGTGGAACAGCAAACAGAGCCCACTTGTCTACGGATGGATGGGATATGTGGAAGGGGAAGGACTGTTTGTGAAAATGGTTTGCGAAGAAAAAAATCCTCTCAGACGGTATTACAGGCACAATGATCCGGTTTATACAGATAGTGCAATGGAAATTTTTCTTGCTTTCCCAGAGGAAAACCAGGCACTTTCAAATGAATGTATGTATACAAATTTTGAGATCAATGCAAACGGTGCAATGCTTGCCAATTATGGACGCGGGAGAAAAAGCAGATGCTCCATTAGCGAAGAGCAGTTTGCCATGGCTGGTGTGAAGGCAGCTGTAGAAGAGAATAAATGGTATCTGGAGGTACTTTTCCCGGAAGAATATCTCAAAGAAATCTGTGATTTTGAAGAAATAAAAAAGGGCAGAAGCTTTTACTGTAATTTCTATAAAATTTCAGAGTCAGAGGAAATTCTGCATTTCGGAAGCTACTCTCTCATTGAAAGTGAGAAACCTGATTTTCACCTGCCGGTCTGCTTCGCAGAGGCAGTGATGGCATAACAACACCATTGGAGGAGTACAAGCAGCCCTGGTTTTGATGTTATGGATTAAGGACAGGAAACTTACAAGTTTGGCTCAAAAACTCAGGATGCAAGACATTTTGACAAGTTCCCGCTTTTCTTCTCGATATTCCCTAGGGGTCACCTGATAGTGCTTTTTGAAGGCTTTGCAAAAATAATCTACATTGTGAAAACCAGTTTCGGCTGAAATGGTGCTGACTTTTTTCTCTGTATGGGAAAGCAGAAGGGCAGCCTGTTTCAGCCGATAGTTTATGAGATAATTAACCGGCGTGATGTGAAGATAGCTCCGAAAAAGATTTAGTGCAGAGCTTTTACTGATCATAGACTGTGCGGCGATCTCATCCAGGGAAAGATTTCTCCTGTAATTTTCGTGAATGAACTGCATCATCAGCTGGAGCCTTGCACGGTTTACAGAGAATTGCCCAGTGACTTCCGATGTAGTGGAAAGGTCTGTATGTTCATATATTTCCAGCCAGAGCTGCTGCATAAGGGCAGAGGTCAGAAGATGGCAGGAAGAACCGGAAGTCTGTGCAGAAATAATTTGCTTCATAAGATCCAGAATTCTGGATTGCCAGGAAATTTCCCTGCGAAAAGTCCAAAAAGGAATATTTGATGAAACGATAGGCTTCACATAGTTTTGGTAGATATAGCTGTCTGTAGCTGCAAGGAAAGAGGGCATGCAGAGAAAGTTTGGGATGACAGCATCCTCAGGAGAGGAAAAACGGTGAAGGAATTTGGAGTTAATAAAAATGCCGCTGTCTGCTGGCAACTCCAGCTGTTTTTCCCCAATCCAGGCAGTTACGGTCCCGGATTGAACATATACAAACTCCAGCTCCGTATGCCAGTGCCAGTCTATACAGTTAAAATCAAACTGGGCTAAATGTTCATAATAGTAGCGAAAGGGATAGTCCTGGCTTCCGTGAGACTGGGTCTCCATTAAATTTTCGTCTGTAACAATTTTGGTATATACGTTGGTTTCTTTCATATCTGGTTTATCCTTTGTTTTACGATATTATACAATAAAAATCGAAAATAATCCAATGAAAAATACAATCAAATATAATATAATCCAATAAGACAAAAATCTTCTTCAAAGAAGAAAAAAGGAGAACCAATCATGCCAAATTACCAAAAAACCAAACGAGCCTGTTATCTGGGTTTTATTACCCAGGCTATAGCAGCCAATTTTGCACCGCTGCTGTTTCTGAAATTTCACACAGATTATCATATTTCCCTTGGAAATATTGCATTGATTTCCACCTGTTTTTTCTTTACCCAGCTGCTGATAGATTTGTTTTGTGCCCGGTTTGTAGACAGAATCGGATATCGTGTGTGCATTGTGACTTCTGAAATCAGTTCCGCTTTAGGACTGGTTGGGCTGGCATTTCTTCCGGAGCTTTTGCCAGATCCTTTTATGGGAATTATCATCAGTGTTATTGTTTATGCTGTTGGAAGCGGACTGATTGAAGTGCTTTGCAGTCCCATTATGGAAGCGTGTCCTTTCGAAAATAAAGAGGCAACTATGAGTCTTCTTCATTCCTTCTATTGCTGGGGGTCTGTGGGAACCATTGCAGTTTCCACCCTGTTTTTCGCAGTTTTTGGAATGGACAGCTGGAAGTGGCTGGCAGTTTTGTGGGCAATCGTTCCAACCATTAATGTTTACAATTTTGCTACTTGTCCTATCAAGCATCTGGTGGACGAAGGGAAAGGAATGAAAATCGGGGAACTGTTTCGTAAGCCTGTGTTCTGGATCGCTGTGTGTCTGATGGTGTGTTCCGGGGCATCAGAGCTGTCCATGTCCCAGTGGGCATCTGCCTATGCAGAGGCGGCACTTGGACTGTCTAAGACCATCGGAGACTTGGCTGGTCCCTGTATGTTTGCCATTACGATGGGAATCAGCCGTGTGATTTTTGGAAAATACGGAGATAAAATGGATCTGATGAAATTTATGGCAGGCTCCGGAATTTTATGCGTATTCTGCTATCTTCTTGCATCTCTGTCCTCCAATCCGGCAGCCGGATTGATTGGCTGTATTGTCTGTGGATTTTCCGTTGGAATAATGTGGCCGGGTACTATTAGTATATCCTCTAAGAAATTTCCGGCAGGCGGAACCGCCATGTTCGCCCTTCTTGCCATGGCAGGAGATCTTGGAGGCAGCATAGGGCCTGGAATCGTCGGCCGTGTCACCCAGAATGCCGGAGATAATATCCGCATAGGTATGGGCGTAGGACTGATTTTCCCAGTGGTGCTGCTGATAATGGTTTTTTTGCTTGGAAAGGTGAAAGCAGAGAAAAAATAAGTGGTATTTGAAATTGTAATAAGAAGGCTGAGGCATTATTTAAAGTAGGTGGGCGTAAATTAAAGATGAGTATACATTCTGAGCATGCATACGATGCAAAATGGAGGGAATATGCCAGATCAGAAGCTGGATAATCTTTTGAACCTTGCGCTGGATGCTACAGAAGAGGAAAGAGAGAAATCCCGGAACCTGAATGTAGGGTATGAGAAACAAACACGAAAGTGGGAAATTATTGTGAAGCATAGTGAGGCGTTGCCAGGCGGAAGCGAAATCTCCGTGGTCTCCCTCCTTGGCGGGTACGCTATTGTGACGCTTCCTGAAAGTATGCTGGACGAATATTCCAGACGGCCCCAGATCGAATTTATAGAAAAGCCCACCCGTCTGTATTTTGAAGACTTTTTTTCAAAAGAGGCAAGCTGTATTACCCAGGTACAGCGCAATGAGCCAGGAAATCTACAGCTGACAGGGCGCGGCGTGCTGGTTGGAATTGTGGATTCTGGTGTGGATTACCGCCATCTGGCATTTCTCACAGCAGATGGAAAGTCCAGGATATTGCGTTTGTGGGATCAGGGCATTCCCGGTAATCCGCCGAAGGGATATGCAACAGGAACTGAATATACGAATGAGGAAATCAATGAGGCGCTGTCCCTTTCTGTACAAGAGGGGAGGCGCCTTGTTCCGTCTGAAGATGGAAGCGGTCATGGAACAGCTGTGCTTGGAGTAGCTGCAGGCAGCGATTTTTCCCGTGGCGCAGTGAACCGGGGCGTGGCATATGAAAGTGACCTTCTGGTTGTGAAAATGGGAATTCCAAGACAGGACTCTTTTCCAAGAACTACAGAGCTTATGCAGGGAGTAGACTATCTGGTGCGGCAGGCACTGGCTATGGGGCGGCCAATGGTAATCAATTTAAGCTTTGGAAACAACTATGGCTCACATGAACCTTATAATTAAGGGAAAACATAAGAAAACACTGATATTTGTATGCATTATTTGACATGGACGAACATAAACTAAAACGGGTATGTTCTCTTTGACAAATCTGTTTGGAAAGGCTGTGATGTACCTAGTGATCGCACTATGGAAACTTGAGAAGCCCATAGTCCGGAAGGCTCCTTCGGGGGCCTTTCGTTATTTATACAAACAATTAGTAAAATTGATGAGAGGTGGTGAAAAACTTGGAGAAAAAGCAATTTCTAACATATGATGAACAGATTACTTTTCTGGAAGAAAAGAAAGGTCTGAGCGTCAACTTAAGGGCATATTAGTGAATATCCTCCAATGCAAACTACAAAATAAATCGGTTTATGACAGAAAACAGTTGCTGTTTTGTTGGAAACCAGAAGATTTATAAAAATGACCGCATTTAAATAAGCCTATTGATGAATGCTGGTTCTATTTTAAAAAGAAACTTTTTTATTTCGGAAATGCGAACGTCCCTTGGATTTCAATTTCTTCCTTGGAAATGACCTTCCGGGCAGGAGCTGTGATCTGCAACGTACAGCATCTATATATAACTGTTCAATAATTGAAAGCTCAAACAGTCCGCAGAGTATTTTAGGAACAATACTTTTAATCCGTTCAATGATAAATGCACGATTGGCCTGATAACGGAACTTATTTGTGCTTTTGGCAGAAATCTGTATTTCCTCATCTGCTTCATTTTTTATAAGGGAAGCCAGATTCGATAGAAGCATATTTATATAAAATTCCTGCTGTATTGATACTGCAGTAGCACCGGAAAACTCTTCCATGGCAAAACGGCTTTTTAGTTCTTTGTACTTAAGTTCTACAGGCCATCTGTAGAAGTAAAGTTCCCGGAACATATCTTCTGAATAATAACCTCTGTCAAAAATAATAATACTGTTGTTATATAGTCCCATATCTTTAAGAACTTTAAGATCTATATTCACCATGAGCTGTTTCTTGCGGAGAAGAAGAATCCGGGTGTCAGTGTAAATGTATATAAGGAATATGTTTTTTATCGGATTAAGGAAATGAACTTTCCTGTCATTGTGAAGGATACATTAGGTGCAGGGTCAATCGGAGTGGAAGTCATGAACTCCTATGAGGAAGTAGAGAGCTTTCTTAATTCCAATCGGAACAATTCAGATATAATGGTGGAAGAACTGATCCAGGGAGAACGGAAATTCATGGTGTAGAGGGACGTTACAGTGTCCTTCCGCCGATTGCCTTTTCTGTAACAAAAGAGGGCATTACAGATCCGTTAAGCTCTGTAAAATTTGGTCCGGAATGACAACAACAACGGCTGCCATGGAGGGAAGAAATCCACTATCTATTTTTGTGGACAGCATACTCGGAACTGACAAAAATTACAGTATGAAACGGAACCTGAAATATGTATTGAACTTTAAGATGAAAGCAAGGTCGCAGGAGGAGCTGATCCGATTATATGGGAATCCGCATGTGGATTATATTATGCAGCTGGAAACCTCAGTGGCAGGTATGGAGAAAATCAACTATTGCGAGGTTGTTATCAGCACCGATCAGGAAAAAGAAGATATTCTTAATATCCTGAATGAACTGGAAGAGGAATTCCCGGGGCTTGTTTCCGATGATGTGAAAGCAAATGCCGGAGAGCTTGTTGCAAAATATCAATGAGAATTCTGCGGTCGATAAGACCGCCGTTTTCTGCTGTTTGCAGAAATTAAAACCATTTTGCAGCGTATTGCTGTAATTGTTCCTGGACATCCCGGTAGCTGTATTTGCTGACCGGGATTATTTCATGATTATTC
>SKED01000759.1_pt1 | contig 33383 bp, 46 predicted proteins | sample 4826651 | NCBI WGS metagenome assembly SKED01 (sample SAMN11008818, study PRJNA524170) | human gut metagenome | biome: Human fecal sample; material: Feces; isolation source: fecal sample from pouch patient p19 | host: Homo sapiens | place: Israel: Tel-Aviv | collected 2016-06-28 | reverse complement strand
TTAATATAGAGACAGATGTATCAAATTCCCGGACCAACTGTTTCAGAAGGGGGAATCTTTCCTGTATTTCCGTTACCGATCAGGCTCTGATCAAGGAAATACTGGACTCTCTGAAACTGGAAATTTCGGGAATCAGCGGAGGAATGCCATTCGTATCTAATTCCATTGTATATCAGCGGGATTGCTGCAAAAGGGCGTTTGTACGCGGAGCCTTTCTCTGTGCGGGATCCATCAGTGATCCAAGGAAGGGATATCATTTTGAGATTGTATGTCCCAGCCAGGAGATTGGCGTGCAGTTACAGGAAATCGTCCGGAGCTTTCACATAGATGCCAAGATCGTGCTTCGCAAGAAGTCCTATGTGTTCTATGTGAAGGAAGGTGCACAGATTGTGGATATGCTGGCTATCATGGAAGCAAATGTGGCCCTGATGGATCTGGAGAATATCCGCATCCTGAAGGAAATGCGTAATTCTGTGAACCGGAAGGTCAACTGTGAGACTGCAAATATCAACAAAACGGTTAATGCGGCTGTGAAGCAGATCGAAGATATCAGACTGCTTGAGGAAAAGGTGGGCCTGGAGAGTCTGAGTGAAGGACTTGAGGAGATCGCAAGATTACGGCTGCAGTATCCGGAAGCAACACTTAAAGAATTAGGATTGATGTTGAACCCACAGGTCGGGAAATCCGGAGTAAATCATCGACTTCGTAAGCTAAGCCTGCTCGCGGATGATCTGAGGGAAAACAAGGAGGAGTTATTATGATCAAAAAGCCAATCACCATTCACCTGTCCACAGGACTTGAAGCCAGACCCGTTGCACAGCTTGTACAGGTGGCAAGCCAGTTCAACAGTGAGATTTACGTTGAAGTAGGCAAGAAGAAAGTCAATGCCAAGAGTATCATGGGCATGATGACACTGGGACTGGATGCTGGTGAGGAAATTACACTTTCAGCTAACGGAGAAGATGAAGATGCTGCCATGAGCAGTATTGAACAGTACTTAAGCAACCAGTAAAGGATGCTATAAAAAGTGAGGATGGTTACCAATGTCTAAATTTCTAAAATTTATTGTACATTTTGTTGTGATATGCACCATACTTTGCGTAGTTGCATTAGCGGTGCCTCCGTTCTTCGGAGTGACTACCGAAATTCGGGACGACTCCACAATCGAGTCCAATCTTGCAATGGGATCTGTTACATATGCAATTCCGGTTAAAACAGAAGAAGCAGCTCTGGGTACACCGATCCTTGTAAATGACGAAGACAATGCTGTATATCGTTATACACTTGCAAGTGCTGATGTGGAGAATGGCACAGGAACTGCCATGGACCCTACTGTTTCACAGGGAGAGCCGATTAACGTAGCAATTGGAAGCTATCTTCCGAAGATCGTTGCTACGATCCCGTTTATCGGTTATCTGATGGCGGCTACCAAGAGCATTGAGGGACTGATCGTTCTGGGACTTGTTGTCCTGTTCCTGGTAATTCTCTATGTGATCGCAGAGCTGTGGAAGAAAGATCCGGATGATGACTATGATGATTACCCGGATGACACAGAGCCTGGATATGTGAAGAGCCGCAAGGAACTGAAACGGGAAGAGAAGCGCAGAGAGCGTGAGTACCGTGACGAGGAACGTGAGATCAAGGCTGAGAGCAAACGCAGCAAGAAAGAGAAACGCAAGATCCGCACCGGCGGTTTTGTAGATGAGATCGATGAGGATGATTTCGATACAGAAGAGGATGAACGTCCGCAGAGAGCTGTGCAGAGTGCTACAAGCGAAGCGCATGAGCTTCTGAAGAAGGAAATCGCAGCAGCCACTGCTGAGGACCATAGACCAGCCAGAAGGTCTGCCAAGCCAGCAGCACAGACCAGAAAAGCTGCGCCCAAGAAAAGAGCAGTACCGGAAGTGATCGAGGAAGAGGCGGAAGAGCCAGTAGAGATCAAGAAACTGGCAATCCCCAGATATTCACCGGCACAGCTTGCAGCCAAGGCGAAGAAAGAGGGAGACGCTCCTGACATCGTGAAGGACGAGATCACCAAGGTCACATTGTTTGATTACTCTGATATTTTTACAGATGATGAAGATGACGATGAGGACTATTACGAAGACGAAGATTAATTAATCATTATAATATTCATTATAATAGGAAAGAAGAGGTATTTCGGTGAAAAGAATGCCTCTTCTTTTCTATTTTATTCCCTGATGGCGATCACTGGATTGTACTTAAATTAGTACAAAAAATAATTGGATTTTTTGAAAAAAACACTTGCAATCTGTAAAAGCTTTGTGTATACTAATATCTGCTGTGACATGATAGCAATGAAGCGTGAGGTTGCTGCCAGAAAGGCAGGTTTTCCGTGGAGCGAATGTCAAGTTAGGAAACTGACGACAAGTCACTGTACAAGTTCAATAGCCATCTAGGGGATGGGAGTGTGTGAAGAACCAAAGCACGAAGATGTTTTAGGACACACACGGAGATGTGTACAGTCGCCGCTTGTCGTACTGATAGTGAGTACGAATAGGAGGAGACTTTTTTTATGGCAAATCAGGTAATGAGAATCACATTAAAAGCTTACGATCATCAGTTAGTAGATGCATCTGCTGCAAAGATCATCGATACTGTTAAGAAGAATGGTGCAACAGTTAGCGGTCCAGTTCCGCTTCCAACTAAGAAAGAGGTTGTTACAATCTTAAGAGCTGTTCACAAATATAAAGATTCCAGAGAGCAGTTCGAGCAGAGAACACATAAGAGACTGATTGATATCATTGCTCCGACCCAGAAGACAGTTGATGCACTGTCCAGACTGGAAATGCCTGCTGGTGTTCATATCGACATCAAGATGAAGGCAAAATAATTAATCTTGTAAATGCATAAGCATTTAGCTATTTATTATATGATTACCCGAGAGGGCAATCCGCTATAGGAGGAAGAAAGATGAAGAAAGCTATTTTAGCTACCAAAGTCGGAATGACTCAGATCTTCAACGAAGATGGAATGTTAATTCCGGTAACCGTTTTACAGGCTGGTCCATGTGTTGTAACTCAGGTTAAAACAGATGAGAACGATGGATATACAGCAGTTCAGGTTGGCTTCGGCGACATCAGAGAGAAACTGGTGAACAAACCGGAAACAGGCCACTTTGCAAAAGCAGGCGTTGCAGTTAAGAGATTCGTAAAAGAGTTCCGTTTCGAGAACGCTGCTGAATATGAAGTAGGACAGGAAATTAAAGCTGATATCTTTGCAGCTGGCGATCACATCGATGCAACAGCTGTTTCCAAAGGCAAAGGTTTCCAGGGTGCAATCAAGAGACATGGACAGTCCAGAGGACCTATGGCTCACGGTTCCAAATATCATCGTCATGCAGGTTCCAATGGTGCTTGTTCTGATCCGAGCAAGGTATTCAAAGGAAAACACATGCCAGGTCATATGGGAAGCGAGCAGGTAACTGTTCAGAATCTTGAGATCGTACGCGTAGATACAGAGAATAACTTACTGTTAGTTAAAGGTGCTGTTCCAGGACCTAAGAAATCCTTGGTTACAATCAAAGAGACAGTAAAGTCCTTATAATAAGAAAGGAGGAGCACACAAATGGCAAACGTAACTGTTTATAATATGGAAGGCAATGAAGTTGGAACAATGGAGCTGAACGATGCAGTATTTGGCGTTGAGATCAATGAGCATCTTGTTCATCTTGCAGTTGTTCGTCAGCTTGCAAATAAACGCCAGGGTACTCAGAAAGCGAAAACTCGCTCTGAAGTAAGCGGTGGCGGAAGAAAACCTTGGAGACAGAAAGGAACCGGTCATGCAAGACAGGGATCCATCCGTGCTGCACAGTGGACAGGCGGCGGAATTATTTTCGCACCGACTCCAAGAGATTATGAAGTGAAAATGAACAAGAAAGAAAGAAGAGCAGCTCTTAAATCTGCTCTGACTTCCAAAGTTCAGGACAATAAATTCGTAGTTGTTGACAGCCTTGCAATTGCTGAAGCTAAGACAAAAGAAATGCAGAAGGTTCTTACAAACCTGAAAGCAGAGAAAGCTCTTATCGTAACAGCAGAGGAAGATAAGAACGTAATCCTTTCCGCAAGAAACATCGAGAACGTACAGACAGTAGCAGCTAACGGCATCAACGTATATGATGTTATGAGCCACGGTACTGTAGTAGTAACTAAAGACGCTGTAGCATCCATCGAGGAGGTATACGCATAATGGCTGATATTAAATATTATGACGTGATCAAAAGACCAGTGATCACTGAAAAATCCATGGCTGCTATGGGTGAGAAGAAATACACTTTCCTTGTTCATCCGGAAGCAAACAAAGCTCAGATCAAAGAAGCTGTTGAGAAAATGTTCGATGGAACAAAAGTTAAGAGCGTAAATACCATGAATCTTGATGGTAAGAAAAAACGCCGTGGAATGGTAGTTGGAAAAACTGCTAAATCCAAAAAAGCTATCGTTGCCCTTACAGAGGACAGCAAGGACATCGAGATCTTCGAAGGCCTTTAATTGATAGCACTTTATACGCATTCAAAAGCGTGAGAACAAATTTGAAAGGAGAAAAGAAATGGGAATCAAAAGTTATAACCCATATACACCGTCTAGAAGACATATGACTGGTTCCGACTTCTCTGAGATCACTAAGACTACACCAGAGAAATCCCTTACCGTGTCCTTAAAGAAAACTGCTGGACGCAACAACCAGGGTAAGATCACTGTAAGACACCACGGAGGCGGAAGCAGAAGAAAATATAGAATCATCGACTTCAAGAGAAGAAAAGATGGAATCCCGGCAGTAGTGAAATCTATTGAGTACGATCCAAACAGAACAGCTAATATCGCTCTTATCTGCTATGCAGACGGCGAGAAAGCATACATTCTTGCTCCAGAAGGACTTAAAGTTGGACAGAAAGTTATGAACGGACCGGAAGCTGAAATCCGTGTAGGTAACTGCTTACCGTTAGAGCTTATCCCGGTTGGTACTATGGTTCATAACATCGAGCTTCATCCTGGAAAGGGCGGCCAGATGGTTCGTTCCGCAGGAAACGGCGCTCAGCTTATGGCTAAAGAAGGCAAGTACGCTACACTTCGTCTCCCATCTGGTGAGATGAGGATGGTTCCGATCATCTGCCGTGCAACAGTAGGTATCATCGGAAACGGCGATCACAACCTGATTAACATCGGTAAAGCTGGTCGTAAGCGTCACATGGGAATCAGACCTACAGTTCGCGGTTCTGTCATGAACCCGAATGACCATCCACATGGTGGTGGAGAGGGCCGCGCTCCGGTTGGACGTCCAGGTCCGTGTACACCTTGGGGCAAACCTGCTCTTGGTCTGAAGACAAGAAAGAAAAACAAAGCGTCCAACAAGCTCATCGTAAGAAGACGCGATGGAAAAGCTTTAAGCAAATAATAAGGAGGATTAAGAATGTCTCGTTCACTGAAAAAAGGACCTTTTGCAGATCAGAGCTTACTTAAAAAAGTAGACGCATTAAACGCTGCAAATGATAAATCCGTAATCAAAACTTGGTCACGCCGTTCCACAATCTTCCCGTCTTTTGTTGGACATACAATCGCTGTCCATGACGGAAGAAAACATGTGCCGGTATATATTACTGAGGATATGGTTGGTCACAAACTTGGTGAGTTTGTTGCTACCAGAACCTACAGAGGACACGGAAAAGACGAAAAGAAATCCGGTGTTCGCTAGTTAGAATTTTTCACCAGGCTGCCTGATCCGCAAGGAGCGGTTCGGGCATGCGCGGTGTTTCCCTGAATATTGAATATGACGAAAGGAGGCACTTTAAAATGGCAAAAGGACATAGAAGCCAGATTAAGAGAGCCAGAAATGAGAATAATAGAGAGACAAGACCGTCTGCAAAATTATCTTATGCAAGAATTTCTGTTCAGAAAGCCTGCTACGTTTTAGATGCAATCCGTGGCAAAGATGTGCAGACAGCACTTGGTATCCTGACATACAACCCAAGATACGCTTCCAGCGTAATCAAAAAGTTACTGGAATCAGCTATTGCTAACGCTGAGAACAATAACGGAATGAACGCAGACAATCTCGTAGTTGCAGCCTGCTATGCAAATAAAGGACCTACAATGAAGAGAATCCAGCCAAGAGCACAGGGTAGAGCTTACAGAATCGAGAAGAGAACAAGCCATATTACCATCGTGCTGGATGAGAAATAAGGAGGATAAGCATGGGACAGAAAGTTAACCCACATGGCCTTAGAGTCGGTGTTATCAAGGATTGGGATTCAAGATGGTATGCAGAGAGCGATTTCGCAGACTATCTGGTTGAGGATTACAACATCAGAACATTCCTTAAAAAGAAATTATACAGCGCAGGTGTTTCCAAAATCGAGATCGAGAGAGCATCTGACAGAGTAAAAGTTATCATCTACACAGCAAAACCTGGTATCGTAATCGGTAAAGGCGGCGCTGAGATCGAGAAAGTAAAAGCTGAACTTGCTAAATATACAGACAAGAAGCTTATCGTTGATATCAAAGAAGTTAAGAGACCAGACAGAGATGCTCAGCTTGTTGCAGAGAATATCGCTCTTCAGCTGGAGAACCGTATCTCCTTCAGACGTGCTATGAAATCTACAATGCAGCGTACAATGAAATCCGGTGCTAAGGGAATCAAAACATCCGTATCCGGACGTCTTGGCGGAGCTGATATGGCTCGTACAGAGTTCTACAGCGATGGAACTATCCCGCTTCAGACACTTCGTGCAGATATCGATTATGGTTTCGCAGAAGCAGACACCACATATGGCAAAGTTGGTGTAAAGGCATGGATCTACAATGGTGAGATTCTTCCAACAAAAGGAACTAAGGAAGGGAGCGATAAATAATGTTAATGCCAAAAAGAGTTAAACGTCGTAAACAATTCCGTGGCTCCATGAGAGGAAAAGCCCTTAGAGGTAATCAGATCAATTATGGTGAATTCGGTCTTGTTGCTACCGAGCCTTGCTGGATCAGATCTAATCAGATCGAGGCAGCCCGTGTTGCTATGACCCGTTATATCAAACGTGGTGGTAAGGTTTGGATCAAGATTTTCCCAGATAAACCAGTAACAGCAAAACCAGCAGAAACTCGTATGGGTTCCGGAAAAGGTGCCCTGGAATACTGGGTAGCAGTTGTTAAACCAGGACGTGTTATGTTTGAGATCGCAGGCGTTTCTGAAGAAATCGCTCGTGAGGCATTACGTCTTGCAATGCACAAGTTACCATGTAAATGCAAAATAGTTTCTCGTGCAGAGTTAGAAGGCGGTGATAACAGTGAAAATTAATAAATTCGTAGAAGATTTACAGGCAAAATCAGCTGCAGAATTAAACGACGAATTAGTAGCTGCTAAGAAAGAACTTTTCAATCTGAGATTTCAGAATGCAACCAATCAATTAGACAATACAGGACGAATCAAAGAGGTTCGCAGAAATATTGCCAGAATCCAGACAGTGATCACTGCGAAAGCTAACGCTTCCAAATAGTGAATTTAGGAGGACATAATCGTGGAAAGAAATCTGAGAAAAACCCGCGTGGGTAAGGTTGTCAGCAATAAGATGGACAAGACCATCGTAGTTGCAATTGAAGACCATGTAAAACATCCTCTTTACAAGAAAATCGTGAAGAGAACATATAAATTAAAAGCCCATGATGAAAACAATGAGTGCAACATCGGTGATACCGTAAAGGTTATGGAGACCAGACCGCTGTCCAAGGACAAGAGATGGAGACTGGTTGAAGTTGTAGAGAGAGTTAAATAAGGAGGATAACCAGTATGATTCAGCAGGAAACAAGACTGAAAGTTGCCGACAACACTGGTGCAAAAGAAATCCTTTGTATCCGTGTTATGGGTGGCTCTACAAGAAGATATGCAAACATCGGTGATACTATCGTTGCTACTGTTAAAGATGCAACACCAGGCGGCGTTGTTAAAAAAGGTGACGTAGTTAAAGCTGTTGTTGTTCGTACCAAAAAAGGCGCTCGTCGTAAAGACGGATCTTACATCCGTTTCGATGAAAACGCAGCCGTAATCATTAAAGACGATTTAACTCCGAAAGGAACACGTATCTTTGGACCAGTTGCCAGAGAGCTTCGTGAGAAGAAATTCATGAAGATCGTTTCCTTAGCTCCGGAAGTATTATAGGAGGGTGCCTAATGTCAGCTATGAAAATTAAAAAAGGCGACACTGTTAAAGTAATCGCTGGTAAAGATAAAGGCAAAGAAGGCAAAGTTCTTGCCGTTAACGTAAAAGACAACACCGTAATCGTTGAAGGTATCAACATGGTTACAAAGCACAACAAACCATCAGCAGCAAACCAGGCTGGTGGAATCACAACAAAAGAAGCTGCTCTTCACGTTTCCAACGTAATGCTCGTTGTAGACGGAAAAGCAACAAGAGTTGGATTCCAGATGGATGGAGACAAAAAAGTACGTGTTGCTAAAGCAACAGGTAAAGTAATCGATTAATTAAGAGAGGAGGCATGACAAGTGAGTAGATTAAAAGAACTTTACAAAAATGAGATCATGGATGCCATGACCAAAAAATTTGGATATAAAAACGTTATGGAAGTGCCAAAACTCGATAAGATCGTTATCAACATGGGTGTTGGTGAAGCTAAAGAAAACGCTAAGCTTCTTGATGCAGCAATCGCTGATATGGAACTGATCACAGGTCAGAAAGCAATCGCTACAAAAGCTAAAAAATCAGTAGCTAACTTCAAAATCAGAGAGGGTATGCCGATCGGTTGTAAGGTTACCTTAAGAGGCGAGAAGATGTATGAATTCGCTGATCGTCTTATCAACCTTGCTCTTCCTCGTGTACGTGACTTCCGTGGTGTTAACCCGAACGCTTTCGATGGCAGAGGAAACTACGCACTGGGAATCAAAGAACAGCTTATCTTCCCAGAAGTTGAGTACGATAAGGTAGACAAAGTAAGAGGTATGGACATCATCTTCGTTACAACTGCTAAGACAGACGAAGAGGCTCGTGAGCTGTTAACTCAGTTCAATATGCCTTTTGCTAAATAAGGAGGAGAATTCTAATGGCTAAAACAGCAATGAAAATCAAACAGCAGCGCAAACAGAAATTCTCCACAAGAGAATACAGCCGCTGCAGAATCTGTGGACGTCCACACGCATACCTGAGAAAATACGGTATCTGCCGTATCTGCTTCCGTGAACTGGCATACAAAGGTCAGATCCCGGGTGTTAAAAAAGCTTCTTGGTAGGCCGAAAGCAACTTAATGAATGCAAGCCATTAGGCGCAGCATGAATTTAGTGCGAGGTCCTTCCCGAACCTTAACGAAACCGAGTGTAAACGAAGGTTGAGTTTAGTTGAGGGAAGTGGTGCAAATTTGTTAAAACTAAAGTTATTATATTAATCATGTAAAGTCTGAGAAGAGAATAATAGGAGGAAACTAACATGACAATGAGTGATCCAATCGCAGATATGCTTACAAGAATCCGTAACGCTAACACTGCAAAACATGATACAGTAGATGTTCCGGCATCCAAAATGAAAATCGCAATCGCAAACATCCTTGTAGATGAAGGATACATTGCAAAATACGATCTGATCGAAGATGGCGTATTCAAAACCATCCATATCACACTGAAATACGGTGAGACAAAGAATGACAAGATCATCACAGGACTTAAGAGAATCTCCAAACCAGGTCTTCGTATCTACGCTGGTAAAGATGAGCTCCCGAGAGTACTTGGCGGACTTGGAATCGCAATCCTTTCCACAAACAAAGGTGTAATCACTGACAAAGAAGCTCGTAAACTTCAGGTTGGTGGAGAAGTTCTTGCTTTCGTTTGGTAATCAGACCGAAAGCATTTGACCTACGAAACTTAATGAGCCCAGCGCGTAAGCGCACGGGCGAATTTAAGGATAGATACAAACTGAAAACAGAGAGAAATGAAAACTTTTCTCTCCGACAATTTAAGTAAGGAGGACAATATTATGTCACGAATCGGAAGACTTCCGGTAGCTATTCCGGCAGGCGTTGAAGTAAGCGTAGCTGCAGGTAACGTAGTAACCGTTAAAGGTCCTAAAGGAACACTCGAAAGAGCACTTCCAACCGAAATGGAAATCAAAGTAGAAGATGGTCATGTAGTAGTTACAAGACCGAACGATCTTAAGAAAATGAAAGCATTACACGGTCTGACAAGAAGCCTTATCCACAACATGGTTGTTGGTGTAAGCGAAGGCTACACAAAAGAGCTTGAAGTCAACGGTGTAGGTTATAGAGCACAGAAACAGGGTAAGAAACTTGTTCTTTCTCTGGGATATTCTCACCCGGTAGAGATGGAAGATCCAGAAGGTCTGGAATCCAAAGTTGATGGAAACAAGATCATCGTTTCCGGTATCAGCAAAGAAAAAGTTGGCCAGTACGCAGCAGAGATCAGAGATAAGAGAAGACCGGAGCCATATAAGGGCAAAGGTATCAAGTATGCTGATGAAGTTATCAGACGTAAAGTCGGTAAGACTGGTAAGAAATAAATAAGGAGAGTGAGAATATGATTAATAAAGCATCCAGAGCGGAAATTCGCGAGAAAAAACATAGAAGAATCCGTCATCATCTCAATGGAACAGCTACTACTCCTAGACTGGCAGTATTCCGTTCCAACAAGCATATGTATGCACAGATCATTGATGACACTGTAGGAAAAACTTTAGTATCTGCTTCTACTCTTCAGAAAGATGTAAAAGCTGAACTGGAAAATACTGATGATGTAAAAGCTGCAGCATACCTTGGAACTGTAATCGGAAAGAAAGCAGTTGAAGCAGGTATCGAGAGCGTTGTCTTCGACAGAGGAGGCTATATCTATCACGGTAAAGTAAAGGCACTGGCAGACGCAGCAAGAGAAGCTGGGCTGAAATTCTAAAAGGGAGGAACAAGACACATGAAACATAATCTTATTGATGCTAGTCAGTTAGAATTAGAAGATAAAGTAGTGTCAATCAAACGTGTTACCAAGGTTGTTAAAGGTGGCCGTAACTTCCGTTTCACAGCTTTAGTTGTAGTAGGTGACGGCAACGGACATGTTGGTGCAGGTTTAGGAAAGGCAGCTGAAATTCCGGAAGCTATCCGCAAAGGAAAAGAAGATGCCATGAAAAAACTGGTTACAGTTGCAAGAGATGAGAACAATTCCATCACTCATGACTATGTAGGTAAATTCGGAAGTGCTGAGATGCTTCTGAAACGTGCTCCGGAAGGTACTGGAGTTATCGCTGGTGGTCCAGCCCGTGCAGTCATCGAGCTTGCAGGAATCAAAAACATCCGTACAAAATGTATGGGATCCAGAAATAAACAGAACGTAGTTCTGGCTACAATCGATGGATTAAGCAAACTGAAAACTCCGGAAGAAGTTGCAAAACTTCGCGGAAAATCTGTAGAAGAGATTCTGGCATAAGGAGGACAAAATAATGGCAAACACATTAAAGGTTACACTTGTTAAGTCTCCAATCGGTGCAGTTCCGAAACACAAAAAGACTGTAGTTGCTATGGGACTTACAAAAATGCACAAAACAGTTGAAATGCCTGACAATGCAGCAACCAGAGGAATGATCCAGCAGGTTCAGCATCTTGTAAAGGTAGAAGAAGCATAAGATATCCAGAGAGTATTTTCAAAAAATAAAAGGAGGTGCCAAAGATGGAATTATCAAACTTAAGACCAGCAGATGGTTCTAAACACAGCGATAACTTCAGAAGAGGCCGTGGACATGGTTCTGGAAACGGTAAAACAGCCGGAAAAGGACATAAAGGACAGTTAGCTCGTTCCGGACACAAGAAACCGGGATTTGAAGGTGGACAGATGCCTTTATACAGACGTCTTCCTAAGAGGGGCTTCAAGAACAGAAATTCTAAAGAGATCATCGCAATCAATGTTGACGTTCTGAATCGTTTTGAGGACGGAGCAGAAGTTACAGTTGAATCTTTACTTGCTACCAGCGCAATCTCCAAAGCAGGGGACGGAGTTAAGATTCTTGGAAACGGTGAACTGACTAAAAAACTTACAGTTAAAGTTAATGCAGTCAGCGAGACCGCAAAAGCAAAAATCGAAGCTGCAGGTGGTACAGTAGAGGTGATTTAATGTTTGAAACTCTTAAAAGTGTTTTTAGAGTAAAAGAGATGCGGAGAAAACTTCTCTACGTCTTATGGATGATTTTAGTCATCCGTATCGGTTCACAGCTCCCGATTCCGGGTGTGGACAGTGATGTATTCAAACAGTGGTTTCGGAGTAATACCGGTGATGCATTCAATTTCTTTGATGCATTCACCGGTGGCTCTTTTGAGAGCATGTCCGTATTCGCATTGAACATTACACCGTACATTACTTCTTCCATTATCATTCAGCTTCTTACAATTGCAATTCCTGCTCTGGAGGAAATGCACAGAGATGGTGAAGAGGGAAGAAAAAAGATGACAGCGATTACCCGTTATGTCACAATTGGACTCGCACTGTTTGAGTCTATTGCAATGACAATCGGATTTGCCCGCGGAAATATCGTACAGGATATGAACATTCTTAAGGCAATCGTCGTGATCGCCAGTCTGACAGCAGGATCTGCAATGTTAATGTGGATCGGCGAACGTATCACTGAAAAAGGTGTTGGAAATGGTATTTCTATCGTACTTGCGGTAAACATCATTTCCCGTATCCCGAGTGATATGACAACTCTTTATGAGAATTTTATTAAGGGGAAAACAATTGCAAAAGGAACACTTGCAGGTGTTATCATCTTCGCAATTATCCTTGTTGTAGTAGTATTTGTCCTTATTCTTAATGGAGCAGAGAGAAGAATTCCTGTTCAGTATTCCAGAAAGATGGTAGGAAGAAAAATGATGGGTGGTCAGTCCACCAATATTCCGCTGAAAGTCAACACTGCCGGCGTTATCCCGATCATCTTTGCTTCTTCCATTATGTCCTTCCCGGGCGTTATCGCGCAGTTTGCCGGTAAAACAAACGGAACTGGCATTGGAAGTGAGATTCTGAGAGGACTTTCCTCAAGTAACTGGTGTAATCCATCCCAGATCAAATATACCTGGGGTCTGCTGGTATACGTAGTACTCTGCGTATTCTTTGCATATTTCTACACTTCCATTACATTCAATCCACTGGAAGTTGCAGATAATATCAAAAAGCAGGGGGGATTTATCCCGGGCATCCGTCCAGGAAAACCTACATCAGATTATTTGACTAAAATGCTAAATTATATTATATTTATAGGTGCGGTAGGTCTGATCATTGTGGCAGTTATTCCGTTCTTCTTCAACGGAGTCTTCGGGGCAAACGTTTCCTTCGGTGGAACATCTATCATCATCGTGGTTGGTGTTGTACTTGAGACTGTGAAACAGATTGAGTCCCAGTTACTTGTCCGCAATTACAAAGGCTTCCTGAACAACTAAAAATGAAGGTTGTGGTGCGTAAGCGTCACAGCCTTGATTTGGTACAGGCGAAATTTATTTGTTACGGTAACAGTGGCATTTGTTTTTCCTGTCCGGGCAGCACCGAAAGGGTGACTGACCCTATATGCTTCATAAAGAAAAGGAGGGTATTTGTTATGCGAATTATTATGTTGGGTGCACCAGGTGCCGGAAAAGGAACTCAGGCAAAGAAAATTGCAGCGAAATACGGGATTCCGCACATTTCCACAGGAGATATTTTCCGTGCAAACATCAAGAATGGTACTGAATTAGGCAAAAAAGCAAAAACATATATGGATCAGGGGCTTTTGGTACCAGATGAATTAACCTGCGACCTCGTAGTAGACAGAATCCAGCAGGATGATGCCAAAAATGGTTATGTACTGGATGGTTTCCCGAGAACGATTCCTCAGGCAGAGTGCCTGACAGAAGCTCTTAAGAAACTCGGAAGCGGCATTGATTATGCAATCGATGTTGATGTTCCGGATGAAAACATCGTTAATCGTATGTCAGGCAGAAGAGCCTGCCTGAAATGCGGAGCTACTTATCATATCGTGTATGCAGCACCGAAGACAGAGAATGTATGCGATACCTGTGGTGAGACACTGGTACTGCGTGACGATGACAAACCGGAAACAGTTTCCAAGCGTCTGAAGGTTTACCACGAACAGACACAGCCATTGATCGACTACTATACAGAGCAGGGCGTATTAAAGACAGTAGACGGAACTCGTTCCCTGGACGAAGTGTTCCAGGCAATCGTCGAGATCTTGGGAGAATAAGAAAATGTCAGTTTCTATTAAGTCAGAACATGAAATCGAGCTTATGAGACATGCCGGTCATTTACTGGAAAAGGTTCATGATGAACTGGCTTCTCATATCAGGCCGGGAATCAGCACAAAAGAACTGGATCGTATCGGTGAGGATATGATCCGCTCTATGGGCTGCACTCCAAACTTTTTAAATTATGAGGGCTTTCCCGCATCATTCTGCATCAGCCTCAATGATGAAGTAGTACACGGGATTCCGTCCAGACATAAGATCATCCAGGAAGGCGATCTTGTCAAGATCGATGCCGGACTGATCTACAAAGGTTATCATTCAGATGCCGCACGTACTTATGCGGTAGGTGAAGTTTCACCGGAAGCAAGACAGCTTATGGAAGTAACAAAGCAGAGCTTCTTTGAAGGAATTAAATTTGCAAAAGCAGGAAATCATCTGAATGATATTTCCAAAGCAATCGGTGCTTATGCAGCGAAATTCAATTACGGTATCGTTCGTGACCTCGTAGGACACGGAATCGGAACTCATCTTCATGAGGATCCGCAGATCCCGAATTTCCCGCAGAAGCGCAGAGGCATCAAACTGATGCCGGGTATGACACTTGCGATTGAACCGATGATCAACCTTGGCCGTGCAGATGTTGCATGGGAGGATGATGAGTGGACAGTTGTAACTATGGACGGATCTCTTTCTGCACATTACGAAAATACGATTCTGATCACGGATGGAGAACCGGAAATTCTGACTCTTACAAAATGACAGATGACACAGGAGGTTTTTAATGTCAAAAGCAGATGTAATTGAAGTGGAAGGTACTGTACTGGAGAAGCTGCCTAATGCAATGTTCAAAGTAGAACTGGAAAATAAGCATGTGGTATTGGCTCATATCAGCGGAAAGCTGCGTATGAACTTCATCCGTATTCTTCCTGGAGATAAAGTTACTATTGAACTTTCTCCATATGATCTTTCAAAAGGCCGGATTATCTGGCGAGATAAATAAAACCGTGAGGGGGACAGGCTCAGAGTTCCGCGAAGGCCGCGTGTCCCCCTCACACACCCCCTGTTGGCCACGCGCGTTGTGGTGTGGGGGAGTGTGTGGGTATAGTGATGAGGAAATGCAAAAAACACCACGGCGTGGTGTTTTTTTGTTTCCTCTGAAAAACATGAAAAAAATTTGATTTAGGGCTTGCAATTCTTGGAATAGAATGTTATTATACTGGTTGTACGCGCTGAGGCGTGTATGAACTGCAGATTCAAGCCTATATTACGGAAAAGGAGGATTTCCAGTGAAAGTAAGATCATCTGTAAAGCCGATCTGCGAGAAATGCAAGATCATCAAAAGAAAAGGATCTATCAGAGTAATCTGTGAAAATCCAAAACACAAACAGCGTCAGGGTTGATTGACTGATTTGTGAAACGTGCGGCTGCAGTTTGATACACCCGGAAGGGTTGTTCGGACTGTTTTAATATTTTATTAAAGAAGTATGTATTGCCTAATACCGAGAGGCAACAAAATTTCGGAAAGGTCGCTTTTCGCCAAAGGCGGCTGGGTGTTTTACCGAGGCACCCCAATTAGGAAACTAGAAAAATCGAGAGTTTTTGAAGATGTACCCTATTTCACCTTGCGAGATTGCAAGTGGTACGGTTCAGACGACTTTCAAAAAGAAAATGGAGGAAACAGTACATGGCTCGTATAGCTGGTGTAGATTTACCAAGAGACAAACGTATCGAAATCGGCCTTACCTATATCTATGGTATCGGCAGAACAAGTGCAGACAAGATTCTTGCACAGGCAGGAGTAAATCCTGACATCCGTGTCAGAGATCTGACAGACGATGATGTAAAGAAAATCAGTGCTGTTATTGATGAAACAATGACAGTTGAAGGTGATCTTCGTCGTGAAATCGCTATGAATATCAAGAGACTGCAGGAAATCGGATGCTACCGTGGTATCCGTCATCGTAAAGGACTTCCGGTTCGTGGCCAGAAGACCAAAACAAACGCTAGAACTCGCAAGGGTCCTAAGAGAACTGTTGCTAATAAGAAGAAATAATTCGTAACAAATAATTGATTATATATAGGAAAGTGTAGGTTAGTTTTAAAATGGCAAAGACAACCAGAAAAGCGACTACTAAACGTCGTGTTAAGAAAAACGTTGAACACGGACAGGCACATATCCAGTCATCCTTTAACAATACAATTGTTACTCTGACTGACAACGAAGGAAACGCTCTTTCATGGGCAAGTGCCGGCGGTCTGGGATTTAGAGGTTCAAGAAAATCTACCCCTTATGCAGCACAGATGGCAGCAGAGACTGCAACAAAAGCTGCTCTGATTCATGGATTAAAAACTGTTGATGTTATGGTTAAAGGACCAGGATCAGGACGTGAAGCTGCAATTCGTGCACTTCAGGCTTGCGGCCTTGAAGTAACAAGTATCCGTGACGTAACACCGGTTCCGCACAACGGATGCCGTCCACCAAAACGTAGAAGAGTCTAATTTAGGAGGTAGCTTGAAATGGCAGTAAATAGAGTTCCTGTTCTGAAAAGATGCAGATCCCTTGGCCTGGATCCGATTTATTTAGGAATTGATAAAAAATCCACAAGACAGTTAAAACGTGCAAACAGAAAAATGTCTGAGTACGGTTTACAGTTAAGAGAAAAACAGAAAGCAAAATTCATCTACGGAGTTCTGGAAAAACCTTTCCACAACTACTACAACAAAGCTGACAGAATGCCGGGACAGACTGGTGAAAACCTTATGGTCCTTCTTGAGAGCAGACTTGACAACGTAGTATTCCGTATGGGATTTGCAAGAACAAGACGTGAAGCTCGTCAGATCGTTGACCACAAACACGTACTTGTAAACGGAAAATGTGTAAACATTCCGTCTTACCTTGTAAAAGCTGGTGACACAGTTGAAATCAAAGAAAAATGCAAAGGTTCTGAGAGATACAAAGGAATTCTGGAAGTAACAGGTGGAAGACTTGTTCCGGAATGGATCGATGTTAATCAGGAAGCTTTAAGCGGAACTGTAAAAGAACTTCCAAGAAGAGAAGCAATTGATGTTCCGGTAAACGAAATGCTTATCGTCGAGCTGTATTCTAAATAATAATTAGAACACGAGTAACTGTGGGGAGTTTTCTTCACAGTTACAGCATTCGTTAATACCCTCAAATGTTGAATACCCAGAAGGAGGGAACCATATAGTGTTTGATTTTAATAAACCAAAAATCGAAATTACGGAAATTTCCGAAGATAAAAAGTTTGGCAGATTCGTAGTAGAGCCTCTGGAAAGAGGATATGGTACTACACTTGGTAATTCTCTCAGAAGAATTATGCTGTCCTCCCTCCCGGGAGCAGCAGTAAGCCAGGTTAAGATCGATGGAGTTCTTCATGAATTCAGCTCTATTCCGGGCGTAAAAGAAGACGTTTCAGAGATCATCATGAATCTGAAAAGCCTTGCTATCAAAAATACCAGCACAGACAATGAGCCAAAGACCGCATATATCGAGTGTGAGGGATCTGGTGTTGTAACAGCAGCTGACATCCAGGCAGATCAGGATATCGAAATCATGAATCCAGATCAGATCATTGCTACTCTTAACGGAGGCAAGGACTGCAGACTGGCTATGGAGCTTACAATTACCCGTGGCCGTGGTTACATCGGTGCTGATAAAGCCAAAACTGACGACATGCCGATCGGCGTAATTGCAGTTGATGCAATCTACACACCGGTTGACCGTGTAAACATGGTTGTAGAGAACACCCGTGTTGGTCAGGTTACTGATTTCGATAAACTTACATTGGATGTATATACCAATGGAACACTGGATCCGGATGAGGCTGTCAGCCTCGCTGCGAAGGTACTGAGTGAACATCTGAGCCTGTTCATTGATCTTTCTGAGAATGCAAAGACTGCAGAAGTCATGATCGAGAAAGAAGACAATGAGAAAGAAAAGGTTCTGGAGATGAGCATTGATGAGCTCGAACTTTCCGTTCGTTCTTATAACTGCCTGAAGAGAGCCGGAATCAACACAGTTGAAGAACTTTGCAACAGAACTTCTGATGATATGATGAAGGTTCGTAACCTTGGTCGTAAGTCATTAGAAGAAGTACTTGCTAAACTGAAAGAACTGGGCTTACAGCTTCAGCCAACTGAAGAATAAGCACTTCTTAATAATTTGAGCGGGGATGCCTAAGCATTCATGCAGTAAGACCGAACTAGCATGTATGGATGTCCCGCAGATGGAGGAAAATAACATGGCAAAATATAGAAAATTAAGCAGAACTTCTGATCAGAGAAAAGCTCTGTTAAGAAACCAGGTAACAAACCTTCTGTACAACGGAAAAATCGTTACCACTGAAGCTAAAGCTAAAGAGATCCGCAAGATCGCTGAAAGCCTTATCGCTATGGCAGTTCGCGAGAAAGACAACTTCGAGACAGTTACTGTAACTGCAAAAGTTGCTCGTAAAGATGCTGACGGTAAGAGAGTAAAAGAAGTTGTAGACGGAAAGAAAGTAACCGTATATGACGAAGTACAGAAAGAAATTACCAAAGATGCTCCATCCAGACTGCACGCTCGTCGTCAGATGGCTAAAGTATTCTACCCGGTAAAAGAAGTTCCGACCAAAGCTGCTGGAAAGAAGAAAAACACAAAAGACATCGACATGACCAAGAAGATGTTCGAAGAGATCGCACCGAAATATGCAGATCGTAACGGTGGTTACACAAGAATCGTTAAGATCGGACCGCGTAAAGGTGACGCAGCAATGGAAGTTCTGATCGAGTTAGTATAATTTGACAGAAATCAGGAGAAGATATTCATAGCAGGATATCTTCTCTTTTTTTTATCAAAAGGAATAGATGTCCTTTTTCTATGAAAATGTGACAGGAAATGTACAGGAATTTTAAATTTGCTATGAGAAAACGTCATATTTTGCAAGAACGTCATATTTAACAGCAAAAACGTCAAAAAAATTAGGGGGGGGTAAAAGTGAATTCAGAAATATGATATAATTGGCGTATGCAAAAGAGAAATATTTTAGAAAGAGAGAATTTAATGAAACCAATTACAATTGCTATTTGTGATGGGAATTCCAGAGATGCAGGAGTTCTTGAAGAATATGTACGAAAGTTACTTCCAGATGCTGAAATCACAAAACTTACAAAAAGTCACCAGCTGCTCAATCGTATGACCGAGAATCCAAATCAGTTTCAGCTTATTTTCATGGAGATTGAGTTTGAAGAGGAAAATGGAATATGGGTTGCACAGGAAATACGGAAAGTCAACAAAAAAGTTGGAATCATATTTATGACAAAGAGTGAGAAATATTACAGACAGGCATTTGAGGTGTTTGCACTTCAGTATCTTCTTAAACCACTGACGTATGAAAAAATTGAAAAAATTTTTTATTTTCTGGATAGCAATGTGCAGAGATACAGTGATAGATCTATGGAAGAGAGAAGTGTCTGTTTTCGCTATCGTTCCCGGTTTTATACGATCAGACACAGTGAGATCCAGTATATTTCAAGCAGTCTTCACACAGTAAATTTTCATATGGAAGATGGAGGAATTATCCATTGCAGAGGAAAACTCTGTGATTTTGAGGATCAGCTGAAAGGCAGTTCTTTTCTTCGCTGTCACCAGAGCTTTTTTGTCAATATGAACAAGACAATGGGAATGAAGGCTGATGGCTTTATTATGAGAGACATTGTAGTGCCTGTTTCCAGAACATATATGAAGGAAGCGCAAAAACAATATCGTAATTATCTGAACGAAAAAGAACTTTTTACCAAATAAATCAGATACAGGTGTCTGCCTTTTTTTGCTAACTTTTCGAAGACAGTTGCTAAATCAGGAAAATTGTCGTAAAATCAGTAGGAACTATAAAGTTAAAATAAAAGGAACAGAACACATGAATATTAGAAGAATACTGGCAGTCTGGGCTGCCAAGGCAACTGGCTTTGCCTGCAAGAAGATGGGACGCCAGGGTGTGACATGGGCAGGCAAGATCGCACTTAAGATATATCCGCCTGTACTGAAAGAACTGGCAGGGGAAGTCAAAAAAGACATTTTTGTAGTATGCGGTACCAATGGTAAGACTACGACCAACAACATGCTCTGTGCAGCACTGGAGGCAGAGGGACAGAAAGTCATCTGTAACCATACCGGCTCCAATATGCTGAATGGTGTTGTGGCGGCATTTGTACTTGGGGCAGGACTGAACGGACATATCAAGGCAGATTATGCCTGCATTGAAGTAGATGAGGCATCCACGAGATATATTTTTCCGCAGATCAAGCCGGATTATATGGTTATGACGAACCTTTTCCGCGATCAGCTTGACCGCTATGGTGAGATCGATATCACCATGAATATTCTCGAAGAAATGATCCGCAAAGTGCCAAAGATGAAACTTGTGGTAAACGGAGATGATGCATTGTCTGCTTATCTTGCAATGGACAGCGGAAATGCCTGTACGTACTACGGAATCAGCAAAGCTGTCATGAAGAGCAAGACAAATGAGATCCGGGAGGGTCGTTTCTGCAAACGCTGCGGCGAGAGATTACAGTACAGTTTTTATCATTATAGCCAGCTTGGTGATTACAAATGCCCGAAATGCGGTTTCCAGAGACCGGTTCCAGAATATGATGCTTCTGATGTACAGGTAGGAGACCAGCTTTCTTTCCGTGTGGAAGATCATAAGATCACTGCAAATTACAAGGGATTTTATAACGTATACAATATTCTGGCTGCCTATGCGGGAATCCGCACGGCCGGATTTAAGGCGGAACATTTCCAGGATATGCTTAAGAAATTCAATCCGGAGAACGGTCGTATGGAACAGTTCCGTATCCAGGGAACCAGTGTGACACTGAACCTTGCAAAGAACCCGGCAGGTTTTAACCAGAATATTTCTGCCGTGATGCAGGACAGCATGCCGAAGGATGTGCTCATCGCAATCAACGACAATGCACAGGATGGAATCGATATTTCCTGGCTATGGGATGTGGATTTTGACCGCTTCCAGGAGGAGAGCATCCGCTCCATCACAGTCAGCGGTATCCGATGCCAGGATATGCGTCTTCGAATGAAATACGTAGATATTCCGACCATGCTGGAAGCTGATGTCGAGAAGGCGATCCGCAGCCGCGTGGCTGACGGAACCGGAAATCTGTATGTGCTTGTAAACTATACAGCACTGTTCAGTACCAGAAATATACTCAAGAAGCTGGAGGGAGAGCAGAAATGAAACTTACGATAGGACATTTATATCCGGATCTCCTGAATCTTTACGGGGACAGAGGCAATATCCAGTGCCTGATGAAGAGATGCCAGTGGAGAGGAATCGAGGCAGAAACCATCGCCTACGAGATCGATGACAAGATTGATTTTTCCAAACTTGATATCGTGCTTCTGGGAGGCGGTTCCGACAGGGAGCAGATGCTTGTCTGTGAGAAACTCAAGGAGATCCAGAAGGATTTCAAGGCATATGTAGAGGATAATGGAGTCGTTATCGCTATCTGCGGCGGTTATCAGCTCCTTGGAAATTACTACAAGACGGACCAGGGAACGATCAAGGGGCTGGAACTTGTAGATATGTATACAGAGCAGGAGGAGGGCCGTCTCATCAGCAACATCGTCCTTCAGAGCGACCTGTTTGAGATGCCGGTCGTCGGTTTTGAGAACCACGGTGGAAGGACATGTATCAACGATAACAAACCGCTTGGCAAAGTTCTCTATGGTTCTGGAAATGACGGTAAATCCGGTTATGAAGGTGTTGTGTACAAGAATGTGATCGGAACCTACCTCCATGGACCGCTGCTTCCGAAGAACCCGCAGCTTGCGGACTGGCTGATCCTGCACGCACTGCAGAAGAAATACGGAGAGCAGACAGAGCTTACCCCGCTTGACGACAGCCAGGAAAAAGAAGCCAACGATTATATCTGTCACAGATTCCTCAAATAGTACTTGCATTCAAAATATGGTGAGGATATAATTCAAATATAAAAGGTCACGAAGGTGCTGAGAGCCAAATGCTTTTGACACCTTCTTTTTGCAAAAGACAATCATAATCATAAAAGGGCAAACAAGGGGACAAAAATGGCGAAATCACGTAATCAGAAAGCAAAAATACTGGTTTTGGAACATCTGCTTGAGGAGACCGGGGAGAACCGTGCAGTAACTATGCAGGAGATCCTTGAGAAACTGACAGAATGTGGAGTCAATGCGGAGCGTAAAAGTATTTATGATGATTTAGACGCGCTGAGAGAGTTTGGACTGGACATAAAATATAAACGAGGAAGACCGGGCGGCTATTATCTTGCAGGTCGGAATGCAGAAGAAAAGAAGGAAACAGTGCTGAAACCTGCAGTCAGACAGAACAAAGAGAAAGTACAGCCGGTTGTTAAAGAAGTACTGGTAAAGCATTTTGTTCTGGACGAGAGCGAGATCCAGGATACAGAGAAACCTATGAAACTTCTGTGCAGGGAGACAAGAGAAAAAGAAGTTCAGGAATATTTTGGCACTCATGGAAATTACAAGACAAAAGAAGCCGGATACATATCCGTTACAGTACCACAGATATCCGGTCCGCAGTTTTTTGGATGGCTGACTGCAATGGGAAGGGACGTTACGATCGTCAAGCCAAAGAAGACAGCGGCAGCCTATAGAGACTATCTGAAACTTCTCGCAAAGGAATATAAAGGAATTTAACATGAAAAAAAAGACAGCATATCTTTTATTAGGCATTTTTCTGACAACGACTGTACTTGGCGGATGTGGCAAGAATGAGGCAACAGAAGCTGCCAGTGAAAGTGCACAGACAGAAAAAGAGGGAGCAGGAGAGGATGAACTGACAGAGACTCCGACTCCGGAAACAAAATCAGATAAAGAAACAAATAAACAGAAATCATCAAAGGAAACAGAAACCTCAGATTCTGACAATGAGGACAAGACGGAGGAGACAACGGAAGCTTCCAGAGAGAAGATCGCCGTTCTTCTTCCAAACGAGGAGAAATGGACCAGAGATGCAGATGAGTTCAAAAGCACACTTGAGGACGATGGATATGAACCGGTGATCGAGTATGCCGAGAACGATGTTTCCAGACAGGTTTCCCAGATCCAGGAACTGACAGCAGAAGAGGTTTCTGCGTTCGTCATTGCACCGGTGGATCCTTATGGGCTCAAGAGTGTCCTTGAGAGCGTGAAGGAAGCGGAAATTCCGGTATTTTCCTACGATGATCTGATCATGGATACGAATGCAGTCAAATATTATGTGACATTTGGCGGCCGCCAGATCGGTCAGATGATCGGCAAGAAGATCATTGAGAGCGAAGAACTGGACAAGGTCCGTGAGGCAAAAGAATCCAGGACAATCGAATTTTTTATGGGATCTCTGGATGATACGCAGGCGCTGTTTCTGTATAACGGTCTGATGGAGACGCTGCAGGAATATCTGGATGACGGAACTCTTGTATGCAAATCAGGCAAACTTTCTTTTGATGACACAGGAATCCTGAGATGGAGCAAAAACACTGCAAAATCACGTGCAGCAGAGATCCTGGAGCAGTTTTATCCAGATGGAGCGGCACCGGATATCATCTGTACAGGATTTGACGATGCAGCAGGAGCCGTGCAGGAAGCACTTCAGGAGGCTGGTGTAGTTCCGGGAACAGATATCTGGCCGATGATCACGGGAAATGGCTGCAAGGAGGATGCAGTGAAGCGTATAGCATCCGGCACACAGGCATTCAGTGTATTTATGGATTTCAGAGAACTTGCGGATCAGTGCGAGGAGATGGTAAATGTATATCTCCACGGAGAGGATGATCCGGAAGTCAATGATTACGAGCAGTATGACAATGGCGTCAAGATCATAGGAACTTATCTCTGTGAGTCGCAGATGATCGACAGGGATAACTATGAGATCCTGATCGACAATGGATATTATTCAGAGAAGGAAGTAGAGCCGGACCCGACAGAGACACCGGAGCCGGTCACACCGACTGAGGCAGCAGAGCCGACGGTGACTCCAACGGAAACACCGGAGGAAGTTTCCCCGACACCAGCTGAGACAGAAACACCAACTCCAACGGAAAAGGCGGAGCCGACAAAGAAGCCGACTTCTACGCCGAAGCCAACCGCTACGGAGACACCAACACCGACCGAAAAGGCAAAGAAATAATAAGTAAAGATACAAAAATACAGCCGGAACAGAGCATTAAGACTTTGTTCCGGCTGTTGATTTGTGCGCTTTGCGATAAATTTTACTGTGGACGGTAAAAAATTACTCGCGGAATGTCAGAGAATCATCAGTCATAGAGTCAACGATCGCAAGAGATTCCAGACGAACACCCATGTCACGGATCTTCTGTCCGCCGTTCTGGAAACCTTTCTCGATCACGATTCCGGCACCTTCAAGGGTAGCTCCGGATTCTTTGACGATCTCGATCAGGCCGAGCAGTGCACATCCGTTGGCAAGGAAATCATCGATCAGGAGAACATGGTCTTCCGGTCCGAGAAATTTCTTGGATAAGATCACGTCATAAACTTTCTTGTGGGTGAAAGATTCTACCTTGGAACAGTACATCTCACCATCCAGATTCAAGCTCTGTGCCTTCTTGGCAAAAATTACAGGAACATCAAAATACTGTGCTGCGATACAGGCAATTCCGATTCCAGATGCTTCGATCGTAAGGATCTTGGTAATCGGGCAGTCAGCAAAACGTCTCTTGAATTCTTTGCCGATCTCATTGATCAGAGTAATGTCCATCTGGTGATTCAAAAAACTGTCTACTTTCAAAATATTTCCTGGTTTCACGATTCCATCTTTCAGTATACGGTCTTTTAAAAGCTGCATGTTATATCTCCTTTGACTAAAATTCTCGTTTTTGTAAAATTATATTTATGATACTCTATTCTTCGCAGAAGTTCAATTCTTTTCGACAAATTTTTTATAAAGATACAAAAAATCTTGTGTGCGACGAAAAAACGTTTCGGGCAGATCTTACTTTCCTGCATGGTTTGCAAAAAAAGGTAAGGTCTGGTACAATGAAACCAGTGTGAAAATTAAGACAAATCATGCAGATACAGGAGGTTAAGATCATGGAACAGAAATATACAGTAGATGCAAGAGGAGAACAGTGCCCGATCCCGGTCGTAAAGACAAAGAAAGTCCTGGACGGCATCCAGGGAGATGCAGAGATCACTGTGCTCGTAGATAATGAAACAGCAGTACAGAACCTTACCAGAATGGGAAAACATGCAGGTGCAGAAGTACTTTCTGAGAAAAAATCCGACCAGGAATTCCAGGTCATCATCCGTGTGAAAGACCAGAAGCCGTCAGAAACCCAGGAGGAAACCGTAGAGTGCATCCCAGATGTCAGGGGAGATTTCGTGATCGCAGTTGATACAGCAATCATGGGACGAGGAAACGATGAACTCGGCAAAGTCCTGATGAAAGGCTTTATTTTCGCAGTGACACAGCTTGAGAAACTTCCAAAGACCATGCTTTTTTATAATGGCGGTGCAACACTGACCACAGAAGGCTCTGATTCTCTCGAAGATCTCAAGAGCCTGGAAGCACAGGGCGTAGAGATCAAAACCTGCGGTACCTGCCTGAATTACTATAGCCTGACAGATAAACTTCAGGTCGGAGAAGTCACAAACATGTATGACATCGTAGAGATTCTTGCAAAAGCAGCCAAAGTCGTAAAACCATGATCCAGAAGATTCCAAGATATCTGCTGACTTTTTACAGCACCAGCGGTGCCATGGCGGTGGAGAGATACTGCAAGGAGAACGGGATCGCCGGAAGACTGATCCCGGTCCCGAGGGAGATCTCGGCAAGCTGTGGGCTTTCCTGGGCAGTGCCACTTGAACAGAAGGATGAGCTTGGTGTGATCGAGGCAGAGTTTGCAGATGAGATCGAGGGAAAGTGGAGTCTGGATATATGACTTTCAGAGAGGACAGAGACCATGAAAGAATATGAAGTAATCTGGGAGATCTTTAATAAATGCCCGAGAAACCAGATGCGGGATGTCTTTGTGGAGGAAGTGGAGATTGCAGACCCGGAAGAATATGTCAAAAAGAAATTCCAGGGCAAAGATGTCTCCTATGACAAGACTATCCTTGCAGATGGAACGATCGTCTTTGATATCGTAACATCGCAGATAAAACAGAGATGTTCCTTTACAGAGATTTAGGCAGTGTGGTATAATATAATTTCAAGGCTGCGGGTATTACTATAGAAGCAGCCCGTAAGACAGTGACAGTACTGATAATTTGATACCTGAGAGGAGCACTGACATGAGTGAAGTAAAGGAAACCCATGTACATGTACTGGAAGATGGAACTACAATAGAACATTCTCATGGAGAACACGGTCATCATCACAGCCATGCCCAGACCAAGGCGGTTCTGAACCGGCTTTCCAGGGCGATCGGACATCTGGAATCGATCAAGCGTATGGTGGAGGACGGCAGAGATTGTACTGAGGTGCTGATCCAGCTTTCGGCGGTCAAATCAGCCATCAACAATACAGGTAAGATCATCCTTCAGGATCATATTGAGCACTGTATCGTGGATGCGGTAGAGCACGGAGACAAGGATGCCATCAAGGAGCTGGAACGTGCGATCGACCGGTTTATGAAATAAAATACAGGTCATGCGGCCCGGGAGACAGGACTGTAAGGACCGGAAAATAAAGGAGAAACAAGAAATGGCAGAATGCAGTAACAGCGGATCATGCGGCAAATCAAGTTGCGAAGGATGCGCAAGCAAAGGACAGAGCAATCCGCAGAATTTTATGGCGGAACAGAACATCTTTTCAGATGTAAAACACGTCATCGGTGTTGTCAGCGGCAAGGGCGGCGTAGGTAAATCCTTCGTGACAGGATCCCTCGCAAACGCAATGGCAGCCAAGGGCTACAAGGTAGGTATCCTGGATGCGGACATCACGGGACCATCTATCCCGAAGATGTACGGACTGACAGGAGCAGCACAGGCAGACGATAACGGAATCTATCCGATGGAGACAGCAAATGGGATCAAGGTTATGTCCATCAACCTTCTTCTTCCGACAGAGGACACTCCGGTTATCTGGAGAGGTCCGGTCCTTGCAAATATGGTAAAACAGTTCTGGACAGATGTAGTATGGGATCAGATCGACTATCTCTTCGTAGATATGCCGCCAGGAACCGGTGATGTACCGCTTACTGTATTCCAGTCTCTTCCGATCGACGGAATCGTGATCGTAAGTTCTCCACAGGATCTTGTCAAGATGATCGTCAAGAAAGCTTACAACATGGCAGAGATGATGAAGATCCCGGTACTTGGAATCGTAGAGAACTACAGCTATGTCAAATGTCCGGACTGCGGAACTCCGATCAAGATCTTTGGTGAGAGCCATATTGACGAGATCGCAGCAGAGCTGAATGTACCGGTATTAGGCAAGATGCCGATCGACATGGCATATGCATCCAAGGCAGACAGCGGTGCTTTCGATCAGATCAACAACGAATATATCACAAAAGCAGTAGAGGTTATGCCACAGTAAATTCAGGGAGCTCCCGTCAGGGGGCTCTTTTTTTCAGAACATTTCCAGAAATCGTTCTGCCGCCTGGGACACGGGCAGGTTATCGTGCTGGACAAGGATCAGCTGGCGGGACGGAAGCTGTTCTGTAAGAGGGATCGGTTTGAGAGAATCTTCTGGATCCAGCATATAATCAGGAACACACGCGATGCCAAGACCGATCCTTGCGAGATCCATCAGGAGGTCATTACTGTTGAGCTCGACTTCCGGCAGCAGTTTCAGATCATGCACGGCAAAGGTATGATAGAGATATTCACTGGTCGTGCTCTTGGAAGAAAGCATCAGGATCGGATATTCCAGAAGCTCTTTCAGCGAGCAGGGCAGATGCTTGAAGGCAAAACAGTCCGGGTCACCTACGAACACATCGTGGAAATCTTTTAATACTTTGACTTTCATATGGTTTCCGAGGCGGGAGTTTGGTGAGTTGCACACGATCAGGTTGACCTGTCCTTTTTCCAGAAGTTCGACACAGCCGATCGAAGTGCTGTTGGTGACTTTGATCCGGACATCCGGGTAAGACTGGTGGAACCTGCGGAAATATTCGATCAGGAAATAACGGCAGATCGTGTCACTGGCACCGATACGGAGCTGTCCTTTGAGCATGTTGTTGCCCGAGAGCAGGGCTTCCCCTTCATCAAGCATCAGAAGGGCGGGCTTGACGTGCTCCAGAAGAAGTTCTCCTTCCGGCGTGAGGAGGACTTTTTTTGTACTGCGGATAAAGAGCGTGTGGCCGAGTTTTTTTTCCAGGGTCTTGATCGACTGGCTGACGGCAGACTGAGAGATAAAAAGCTGGCGGGATGCCTCTGAGAAACTTAAAGTCGTAGCTACATAATAGAAAACTTTGTATAATTCGAGATTGATGTCCATAAGAAACCTCCATTTACTGATTAGTATGTCTAATAAAAAATATAAGATATATTAATTTTACTAATGATATTTGTTATGATACTATATATTTTGTAAAATAACAACTATTCTATCCCAAAAAACAACCAGAGTTACTGCTCACGGGAATGCCTGTGAACAGTAACTACCAAAACCAATGATTACTATCTGAAAGGAGTTTCTAATGAGTAACGTAAGACGCGTTTATGTAGAAAAGAAACCAGCCTATGCTGTACAGGCAAAAGAATTAAAGCATGAGATCAGTAGCTATCTCGGAATCAAATCCGCAACGAATGTAAGAGTGCTGATCCGTTATGATGTAGAAAATATTTCAGATGAAGTTTTTGAAAAAGCATGCAGAACCGTATTTGCAGAGCCGCCGGTTGACGACTTGTATCTTGAGAAATTTGAAGCCGCAGAAGGCGCGAAGATCTTTTCTGTAGAATATCTTCCGGGACAGTTCGACCAGAGAGCAGATTCCGCTGTACAGTGTGTGCAGTTCCTCGATGGAGATGCACAGCCGATCATCCGCTCTGCAACGACTTATGTAATAGAAGGAAATGTAACAGACGAAGAATTTGATGCCATCAAACATCACTGCATCAACCCGGTAGACTCCCGTGAGACAGGACTTGAGAAACCGGAAACACTGGTTACCGTATTCCCGGAACCAGAGGATGTCAAGATCTTTGACGGTTTCAAGGATATGCCGGAAGCAGACCTCAAAGCACTGTATGATTCTCTGAATCTTGCAATGACCTTCAAGGATTTCCAGCACATTCAGAATTATTTTAAGAACGAAGAAAAACGTGATCCGTCCATGACCGAGATCCGTGTACTGGATACCTATTGGTCTGATCACTGCCGTCATACCACATTCTCCACAGAACTTACCGATGTGAAGTTTGATGAGGGCGATTACAAAGAACCGATCGTAAAGACTTATGAGAAATATCTTGCTGACAGAGAAGTTCTCTACAAAGGCCGTGACGACAAATTTGTCTGCCTGATGGATCTTGCCCTGATGGCAATGAAGAAACTGAAATCCGAGGGCAAACTTGCTGACCAGGAAGAATCCGATGAGATCAATGCCTGCAGCATCGTTGTACCGGTAGATGTAGACGGCAAGGAAGAAGAGTGGCTCATCAACTTCAAGAATGAGACACACAACCATCCGACAGAGATCGAGCCGTTTGGTGGTGCTGCTACCTGCCTCGGCGGTGCGATCCGTGACCCGCTTTCCGGACGTACTTATGTATATCAGGCAATGCGTGTGACAGGTGCTGCTGACCCGACTGTATCTGTGAAGGAAACCCTCAAGGGCAAACTTCCTCAGAAGAAACTTGTCAGAAGTGCAGCTCACGGCTACAGCTCCTATGGCAACCAGATTGGTCTGGCTACCGGTTATGTCAAAGAAGTCTATCATCCGGACTACGTTGCAAAACGTATGGAGATTGGTGCTGTTATGGGTGCAGCTCCGAGACGCGCGGTCATCCGTGAGAACTCTGATCCGGGCGATATCATCATCCTTCTTGGAGGACGTACCGGACGTGACGGTATCGGCGGTGCTACCGGTTCCTCCAAAGTACATACAGAGGCATCCATCGAAGTCTGCGGTGCAGAAGTCCAGAAAGGTAATGCGCCGACAGAGCGTAAGATCCAGCGTATGTTCAGACGCGAGGAAGTCAGCCACATCATCAAGAAATGTAATGACTTCGGTGCCGGCGGTGTATCTGTTGCCATCGGTGAACTTGCAGACGGACTTCGCGTAGACCTCGACAAAGTTCCGAAGAAATATGCCGGCCTTGACGGAACAGAGATCGCAATCTCTGAATCCCAGGAGCGTATGGCAGTTGTTGTAGATTCGAAAGACGTAGATACCTTCCTTGGCTATGCAAACGAAGAAAACCTGGAAGCGATCCCGGTTGCAGTCGTTACAGAGGATCCGCGTCTTGTCCTTACCTGGAGAGGCAAGGAGATCGTAAATATTTCCCGTGCTTTCCTTGATACCAACGGTGCACATCAGGAAACAACCGTAGAAGTTGAGATCCCGAACAAAGAGGGCAACCTTTTTGAAGACCGCCCGGATGTAGCAGATGTCAAGGCAAAATGGCTCGAGACACTTGCTGACCTCAATGTATGCTCACAGAAAGGCCTCGTTGAGATGTTCGACGGTTCTATCGGAGCCGGAAGCGTATTTATGCCATACGGCGGTCAGTATCAGCTTACCGAGACACAGAGCATGGTAGCAAAAGTTCCGGTACAGAATGGCAAGACCGATACTGTAACGATGATGAGCTATGGATTTGACCCGTATCTGTCCTCTTGGAGCCCATATCATGGAGCTGCCTACGCAGTGACAGAATCTGTTGCAAGAATCGTTGCAACAGGTGGTGACTACAAGAAGATCCGCTTCACCTTCCAGGAATACTTCCGCCGCATGACCGAAGATCCTAAGAGATGGAGCCAGCCGTTCTCCGCACTTCTTGGTGCATATGCGGCACAGATGGGATTCGGACTTCCGTCCATCGGAGGTAAGGACAGTATGTCCGGTACTTTCAACGAGATCGACGTACCTCCGACACTCGTTTCCTTTGCAGTAGATGTAGCGAAGATCCAGGATGTCATCACTCCTGAACTCAAAAAAGCAGGAAACAAACTGGTATGGCTCCGTGCACCACACGATCAGTACGATCTGCCGGATTACGCGGGAATCATGGATCAGTATGAAAAACTTCACAATGATATCCAGAGCGGCAAAGTCGTTTCCGCTTATGCACTGGATCGTCATGGTATTGCAGCAGCCGTTTCCAAGATGGCATTCGGTAACGCACTTGGCGTAAAGATCGAGCACAATCTGGATCCAAGAGATTTCTTCGCTCCGGGATTTGGCGATATCATCATGGAAGTTCCGGCAGACAAAGTCGGCGAGCTTTCCATCACTTACACACTGATCGGTGAAGTTACTGACGACGGTAAATTCTCTTATGGAAATACCGTGATCACAGAGGCAGAAGCTGTAGAAGCATGGAAAGGAACTCTGGAAAGAGTCTTCAAGACCGTTTCCGGTGAAGCAAATGAAAAACCTGCCAAAGATGATCTGTACCATGCAGAAAACATCTATGTATGCAGACACAAAGTTGCAAAACCGCGTGTATTCATTCCGGTGTTCCCGGGAACCAACTGTGAATATGACAGCACCCGTGCATTTGAGAGAGCAGGCGCAGAAGTTGATGTCAAAGTCTTCAAGAACCTGACAGCAGAAGATATCCATGATTCTGTAGAACTCTTTGAGAAAGCGATCAACGAAGCACAGATCATCATGTTCCCTGGTGGATTCTCCGCAGGTGATGAACCGGATGGTTCTGCGAAATTCTTTGCAACTGCATTCCAGAATGCAAAGATCAAAGAGGCTGTTATGAAACTTGTAAATGAGAGAGACGGTCTTGCACTTGGTATCTGCAATGGTTTCCAGGCGCTCATCAAACTTGGTCTTGTACCATACGGTGAGATCTGCGGACAGAAAGAAGATTCTCCGACACTGACCTTCAACACCATTGGACGCCATATCTCCAAGATGGTCTACACCAAAGTTGTCAGCAACAAGTCTCCATGGCTTCAGAAAGCGCAGCTTGGCGGTGTATACTGCAACCCGGCATCCCACGGGGAAGGACGTTTTGTTGCCAATGATGAATGGCTCGCAAAACTCTTCGCAAACGGACAGGTTGCAACTCAGTATGTAACTCCGGCCGGAGAATTGAGCGCAGATGAAGAATGGAACGTAAACGGTTCCTACATGAACATCGAAGGTATCACAAGCCCTGACGGACGTATCCTCGGTAAGATGGCACACAGTGAACGTCGCGGTGACGGTGTGGCTGTCAACATTTACGGCGAGCAGGATATCAAGATCTTTGAGTCCGGTGTAGAGTACTTCAAATAAATAATATATGACAGTTTTGAGCCCTCGCTTATACGGCGGGGGCTTATTTTGTCTTGACGAAACTGGAAATTTTCGGTATCGTATTATCAGAATGAAAAATATTTCATAGAAAATCGGGACAGCAAATGTGGCTCCTGAAACACGGATGAAGATCGAACAGGCGATGAAAGAACTGAACTATATTCCGAACGAACTGGCAAGGAGCATGTTCAAGCAGAAGGCGGGGATCGTGGCGATGTTGGTTCCGGATATCCGTCATCCGTATTTTTCCTCGCTTGCGAGACATATCGAAGATGAACTATACAAAAACGACTGCAAACTGATGCTGTGCAGTACCGGTGATGACCCGGAGAGAGAAAAAGAATATATGAAGATCCTCCGCTCCAATATCGTGGACGGTGTGATCATGGGTGTCAATAATCAGAAACGCAATAACTACAGCGAAACCAGCCAGAAATCCCTGAATCCTTACCAGGCAGTCATGGTACGCCGCAGATAAAATTATATGATAGATATACAGAAAAGGCAGATTATGTCGATTCCTCTGGAATTGATGTGATCTGCCTTTTTTGCCTGACGTATTAGGGGATGTTGGTGGTTACTATTCACAGGTAGTATCCCGCGAGGCGTTTTGCCATGAATATGGCAAAATCCCGAGACATACAGGGCAAAATGCCATCACCGAAGGTGATTTGGAATGCATTTTGACCAAGTTACTGTGAAC
>SKED01000747.1_pt1 | contig 33794 bp, 25 predicted proteins | sample 4826651 | NCBI WGS metagenome assembly SKED01 (sample SAMN11008818, study PRJNA524170) | human gut metagenome | biome: Human fecal sample; material: Feces; isolation source: fecal sample from pouch patient p19 | host: Homo sapiens | place: Israel: Tel-Aviv | collected 2016-06-28 | reverse complement strand
GCCGAGGAACGCCGCATCCGCATTATGAAAAAGGCGGGTTACAACGCCGTGCGCTGCGCCCATAACCCGGCAAGCCGCGCCCTGCTGGATGCCTGTGACCGCCTTGGTATGTATGTGATGGATGAGGCCTTTGACGGCTGGTACACACCCAAGACCTACCATGACTATTCCCGCATTTTTGCCGAAAACTGGCAGGATGATTTGACCGCTATGATTGCCAAGGATTACAGCCATCCCAGCGTGATTCTGTATTCCATCGGCAACGAGGTGTCGGAAACGGCCTGCGAACAGGGTGTGCAGACGGCAGAACAAATGACCGCGCTTGCACACGCACTGGACAATACCCGCCCGGTTACAGCCGGAATCAATGTACTTTTGAATGTCTATAACCAAAAGGGCATCGGCGTATATAAAGAAACCGAATCCTATAAGCCGGAGCCTTTGCCGCCGAAAAAGCAGGAAGAAAAGAAAAAGGAATCCGGCTCCGCTTTTTTCAATATGGTGATGCAGCATCTGGGCCCCTTGATGTTCTATATGAGCAAAGGCAAAAAAGGTGATGCCGCCTGCCGTGCCGTGGCAGAAAAGCTGGATATTCTTGGTCTGAACTACGCTGCCTCGCGCTATGAGGAGGATTGTCTGACCTACCCAAACCGCATTATGGTCGGCAGTGAAACCATCATTGGAGAACTGCCCTACAACTGGGAACAGGTCAAGAAACACCCTGCGGTTATTGGTGACTTTGCATGGGCCGCTATTGACTATCTCGGTGAGGCCGGCATCGGGCAGATGATTCCGCAGGATACGCCGGGGCTTCCGATTGCAGCAGGCAGCGGTGCGATTGACCTGACCGGAAATATTACAGCGGAGGCCTATTTCCAACAAACTGTGTGGGGCTTACGGAAGGCACCGTATCTGGGTGTGCGGCCGCTGATCTGGAGCCATAAAAAAATGACCGGGAGCGCGTGGCGTATGACCAACGCGGTGGAAAGCTGGACTTGGCCCGGCTGTGAAGGGCAAAAGGCCACCGTGGAGGTGTACAGTGATGCGCCCCTCGTAGCGTTGTACTGCAACAATAGATTGATAGGAAAAAAGAAGCCCAAAAAGTACTGTGCTATTTTCAAGGCGGCCTACTGCCCGGGAACTTTGCGCGCTGTAGCGTTGGACGCGGATGGAAATGCAATTGGTCAGGCAGAGCTTAAAACAGCCGGGGAAGAGACAAAAATTTTGTTGTCATCCGAAAAGACTGTGATTCACGCCGATGGGCAGGAGCTGTGCTTTATCCCCATAACCCTGACGGATGCCAACGGCATATGGAAACCCGCCAAGGAAGCCCGGCTTTCGATTCATATGGATGGCCCCGCCCGGCTACAAGCGCTGGGAAATGCCGCCACCCAAACCACGGAAACCTACACCGACAATACCCACAGCACGTGGCTCGGCCGTGCCCTTGCCGTAGTCCGCGCCGGAACAAAGCCGGGCACAGCACACATCACCATCACCGCCGAAGGCTACGCACCGCAAAGCGTGGAGATACGGATTGTATAAATAGGCAGTTTCTTTGCCGAAGGTGGGTGCCTCATTTGCATTAACTCTTTGGTATCAGATATCCGCCATATAGCAGTTCCACACCGAACCCTGCCGGAAACGGTGAAAACAAAAACAAGGAGGAAAAACATGCAAAAGAAAAAACTTACGCCATGGCAGGTGGCAGGACACATTCTGCACACCACGATCCTGTCCATTTTGGCGATCCTGATGGCGGCCATACTGGTGCTGGCAAACACACTGCTGCCCACCTATGGCCGAATGCTCAACGAGATCATTGGGTATAAGCAGTCGTGGAAAACCCCTGCGGAGGGCAACAATCTGGATTTGGAGTATAGCAAAGCCGATTACAGCAGCGCTGACGAAATCAAAGCCGCGCAGCAAAAACTGAACGAGCAAATTGTCGGGGAAGGTACGGTCATGCTCAAGGGCGACACCGAGCATCTTCCCTATGCAGCCGGCACAAAATTCAGCCTGTTCAGCCATTCCAGCGTGGATTATCTGGTTGGCGGTTATATGGGCAGTGGTGTGTCGCTGAAAAGCGCCTTGGAGAGCCGTGGATTCACGGTAAACGATGCCCTGTGGAACTTCTACAGCACGGGCAACGGAAAAACGTACACCCGCGGTACCGGTTCTATAAACTTTGGTGCAGCGGAGGATTTCCGCCTGAACGAGTGCCCCATTGATGTTATCACCGGCGAGGCGGGTCTGACCGACACCTTTGCGGACACAACGGCCGTCTTTGTGTTGAGCCGCGTGGTTGGCGAAGGACGCGATATGCCGCGCTCCATGTATAACCACACGGACATTCTGGAGGATAAGCCCAAAAGCTATCTGGAACCCGATTCCGTTGAGCTGGGCATAATCGACTACCTGAACAAGAACTTCAAGGATGTTGTGGTTCTGATCAACAGCCCCAGCGTTATGGAAACCGGCTGGGTAGAAAACTACGAGAATATCCACACCGTACTTTACACGGGTCTGCCGGGAAGCTACGGTCTGAATGCCGTGGCAGACATTCTGGCAGGCAATGTGAACCCCAGTGGTCATCTGGTGGACACCGCCGCCTATGATGCGTTCAGCAGCCCCGCCGCGCAGAACTACGGTTCTTACTACTACTTTGACGAGGAAGGCAACATCACCCCCTATACCTACCTCAACTATGCCGAGGGCATCTATGTCGGCTATAAGTATTACGAAACCCGCTACGAAGATGCCGTTATGAAGTCCGGCAATGCGGGGGACTATGATTACCGGAAAACTGTACAGTATCCGTTTGGTTACGGTCTGTCCCTGACTACCTTTGACTGGAAGGACTACACCGCCACCTGGTCCGGTGACACCTGCACCGTCAGCGTTACCGTAACGAACACCGGTGATGTGGCAGGCAAAGAGGTAGTGCAGGTTTACGCCCAAAGCCCCTACACCGAGTACGACAAGGAAAACGGTGTGGAAAAAGCCTCGGTCGAGTTGGTTGGCTATGCCAAGACCTCGATTCTGGAACCGGGCGCAAGCGAAACCGTGACGGCGACCTTTGACAAGGAACAGCTGAAAAGCTATGATGCCAACAAGGCAAAAACCTATATTCTGGACGCGGGCGACTACTACATCACCGCAGCCGAGGATGCGCATAAGGCAGTCAACAACATTCTGGCGGCTAAGGGTTACACCGTGGCAGACGGCATGACCGAGGACGGCAACGCCGACCTCACTGCCGTGTATACGCAGCCTAAGTTTGATGCGGCGACCTACGCCGTTGACACTAAGACCGACACGGAGATCACCAACCGGTTCGATGCGGCGCGCGGCGATTTCACGCTGTTGACCCGCAGCGACTGGACGGGAACCTTCCCGCAGCACGGCGGCGAGGCAAGCGATGTCATCAGCACCTGGGGCAATGAGATCAACGGCACGGATGCCGACGGCAACCCGGCAAGCTACGAGTACAAGAAAACCGCCTCGGCAGAATTCCTTGCCACCATGGAAGAAAGAAACTCCGGCAATCCGACTGACCCCGCCACGCTTACGGACACCATCGTTTACGGTGCCAAAAATGGTCTGGGGCTGATCGACCTGCGCGGCAAGGCGTATGATGACCCCCTGTGGGATGACCTTTTGGATCAGCTGACGCCCGATGATTACCAGACCCTGATCAGCTCCTCCGGCTACGGCACCCCTGAACTGCAGAATGTCGGCAAGCCGTACTGCATGGATGCCGATTCCGCCACGGGTCTTGTGTTTGGCAGTGCCGGCGGTGCAACGTTTAACGGCGCCGAGGTGACCGCACAGACTTGGAACCGCGAGCTGGCATTGGAATTTGGCCGCCTGCTTGGCAATGACGCCCTGCTTGGCGCCGGCACGGTGGGCTGGTACTGCCCTGCCACCAACATCCACCGCACCCCCTTCAGCGGCAGAAACAACGAATACTATTCGGAGGATGCCTTCATGTCCGGCAGCATGGCGTCTGCCGCCGTACAGGAAGCCGCCAAAAAGGGTCTGTACACCTTTGTCAAGCATTTTGCCCTGAATGATCAGGAAAACCACCGTGGCGATGCTCAGGATGCCGCTGCTGCCACATGGAGCGGCGAACAGGCAATCCGAGAGATTTACCTCAAACCCTTTGAAATGTGCATGAAGCTTGACCCGGTTGAGATGAACTATCTGGAAAAGCAGGCGGACGGAAGCTACAAGAACGCCACCACGACCATTCCTGCCTGCAATGCGTTGATGACATCCTTTAACCGCCTTGGCGTAACGTGGACAGGCGGTCATTACAATCTGCTGACCGGCGTGCTGCGCGGCGAATGGGGCTTCAACGGCTTTGTCATTACGGACGCGAACAGCTATCTGGGACGCATGGATGCGCGGCAGATGATCGAGGCCGGCGGCAGCGGCAGTCTGCGCTATCTGAAGGACACACAGTTCACCTTCGATAAGGACAGTGTTTCTGACTACCACTACGGAAGAAAGGCAGCACATAGCATTCTGTACACGATTGCAAACTCCAAGGCAATGAACGGTGCTATGCCCGGCAGTACCTTGGTGGGGACGCCGACCGACAAGCAACTTCGCGTAATGCTTACAATCCTTCCTGCTCTGGTGCTGGTGCTGCTTGTTTACCGCATCTTCCGCGTATGGAAGCCGAGCAAGCGCAAGCTGGCAAAGCTGGAGGCAAAGGCCGCAAAAAAGGCAGAAAAGTAAGCCGATGACCGAGCAGACCCTACTACCGCAACGAGCGGGGTTCGGAGCCGGAAAACAGACGCTTACCGATTTGGAACAATAAGTCCGATGCTTGCCTGATAGAGCGCATTGTGTTTTGATATTCTTATTTCTGTCTGCATCCGAAATTTTAACTGTAAACAAAAGACCGAAGTTGTAAAGCCTTTTTTGGGCTTTTTACTTCGGTCCTTCTTTTTTAGGGGATGTGAAACAGCCCCTTCGGTCTTTCTTTTTTGGGGCTGTGCAACAGTCCTTTTTCGCAATCATCGGGTTTCAGGACGGGAAAATCTCTGACAGGTGGGCGTTTGGTACACCAAATGCCGTGCTTGCTGGCTGGCAATATCCTGCAGCAGATATGGACAATGAGTGTGTTACGTTTTTGTCCCGCATTTTTCGACTGTATCAGCCGAATCCGGCCACATGATTTTCCATTCAAAATAATCTTCCTGCGTGATTTCAGCGCTGAGTAGTTTCTGCTGTACCGCAGCCCAGTCGCGGAGAAAATCATCCAGAATCGTATCATCAAACCACATGGCTACCGGGGAGCGCGGCGGCCAGTTATCGTTGTCATCATAGTGCAGCGCAAGGTTTGGGTTGGCATTATACCGTGCTGTGCCGCGCTCGGTGGGAACCAGCCGAATGACGCCGGGCTGCTCCTCGTCCAGCCAGAAAAGCTGTTCCAGAATATCGTTCGCCGGGCCGTTTCCGCCATCGGAAAGTGCCAACGGGGAAACACGCAAAGCCTCTGCTATTTGATTTGGCAGGGGCTTTTTTGGTACACGGTAACCCATTTCGTACTGCGCAATGCGGTTTGCGCTGAGGTCGACCAACTCGCCCAACTCTTTCTGGGTCATGCGGCGGTGCTGGCGGATGCGCTTGATTTTCTCTCCGATGTTCATTCCGTTCACTCTCTTTGCAGGATTTTCCTTATTGTACCACACCATAACATAAAAGCGCAAGAAAAAAGTAACAATTTTGCGAAAACTATTGACATTCGCATAAAAGCGCAGTATCCTATATTTACATCGCAAATATGCGAAAGTTTGAATTCGAGGATGGTGATCGAATGGATTGTAAAGAAATCAGAGAAATGTACAAGCTCATGTTTGCGGAGTACCCGGACATTGTAACGGTCAAGGATCTGCAAGCCATGCTGGGCATCAGCCGCCACGCGGCCTATGACCTGCTGGGGGAGGGCGAGATCAGCTGCATCCGGCTGGGAAACGCCTACAAAATCCCCAAAATCAATGTCATTGACTATGTTCTGAAGCGTCCGTGCGGTCAGACCCGCGTGAGCGCGTAGGAGAAAGCCTTGCTTTTGGCAAGAGGCCCGCCCGGAGAGTGAATCAGATTTGATTCACTTTCCAGAGCGTAAGGCATAAAAGTGAATCAGTTCTGATTCACTTGCAGTAACCGCCCAAATCCGCCCTGTGTGGGGCAGATGCCACACGCAGCACACGGATACGAAACAGCCGAAGCGCCCGCCGTTTGGCGCGTTTGTGGGGCTGTGGGGCGGCGTGAGCCGTACAACTTAACACTGGAGAATAAAACTTACTACACACAAAAAGACGATAGTATGAGATAATAGATATATACCAAAACAGAAAGGACGATGCGAATGAATTATGAAAAACTTCCAAAAACGATCTCCGCCGAAGAACTCCTCTCCACGCCGCTGCCGCCGGTCAAGTGGATCATTCCCGATTTGCTCCCGGCAGGGCTGGCGCTGTTTGCCGGTCCCAGCAAAGCGGGCAAAAGCTGGCTGACTTTGTGGCTGTGCTTGCAGGTCGCGCAGGGCAAGCCTATGTGGGGGCGCGAAATAGAGCCGCACACCGTGCTTTATCTATCGCTGGAGGACACTTTCAACCGCCTGCAAAAGCGCCTTCTCCAGCTTGTGGGCAGCGAAGAAGCCCCCGAACGGCTGGTCATGCAGACGGAATGCGGCAGTATCGGGCAGGGGCTGGAAGAACAGCTCACCAGCTTCATCTATCAGCACCCGGACACCGGGCTGATCGTCATCGACACCTTACAAAAAGTGCGTTCCAGCGACCAGAACAACAGTATGTATGCCAGCGATTACAAGGAGATCAGCGCGTTGAAAGCATTGGCGGACAAGTATAACATCTGCATTTTGCTGATCCACCATCTGCGCAAACAAGCCGCAGACGATCCGTTCCAGCAGATTGCAGGTTCCAATGGTCTGATTGGGGCATCGGACACCAGCTGGGTCATGCAGCGCAAGCGTATGAGCCAGACCGCCAGCATTTTGGTGACCGGGCGCGATATGGACAACAAAACACTGCGCCTGCACGAAGAAAACTGCGTTTGGATTCTGGATGAGGAAGAAAGCACCGAACAAATTGTCGCTAAGGCGGTGCCGAGTTACCTTTGGAAAGTGGCTGACTACATCGATAGTGTCGGAACATGGCAAGGCACGGCTACCGAACTGCTTTCTGCAGCCGATATTGAGGGCGTTTTGCCCCACCAGCTGACCCGGAAAATCGTGGAACACTTCGATACCGTGTTTACGCCAAGAGGTATCCGCTATGAAACCCACCGCACCTCGCAGGCGCGGCAGATGAAGTTCTCCCATGACGGAAATGACGCAGATGACGCTAATGACGCTGAAATTGACATAACCCAGCTTTTCAAATGGGATATCTCACAAACAGCGTCATCAGCGTCATTAGCGTCACAAAGGTCGCGTAAGGAGAGCAAGCATGGGCGAAGTGTTGCCACAGGGCAACCCGCCGAAAAGCCTACGGGGACAGCCCCGAACCCCTGTGAGGCTGCTGGCGCATGAGAAAGCGCAGCGTTGGAATCAATGTCCGCGTCAGCGTCACAGAGAAACGAAAAATGACGCTGATGGCTAAACGGTGCGGGCTGTCTCTCTCGGAATACTTACGCCAGCGGGCGCTGGGATATGAACCGGGCGGACACCTGCCTAAGGAGGTATTTGATGTGTTGGATAAATTGGATGAAATTGCAGAAAACTGTCAACCGAGTGCAGGTGCTAAAATTACAGCCTGTGCAGATGAAATAAGGGACCTGCTCATTGGCGGTAACTAAGATTTGGGCAATCAAGGACAACTTACAGCGCGTCCTTGACTATGCGGCCAACCCGGACAAAACCGAATACGATGCTCTTGCCCAGACACTGCACTACGCAGAGAACGATGCCAAGACCAAGCTGAACGAGAGCGCCCAGCTCGTCACCGGCATCCATTGCAGGGCAAATCATGCGTGGGAAGATATGCGGGCTGTACAGGAACGCTTTGGGAAAACAGACGGCGTGGTGGCGCTCCACGCCTACCAAAGCTTCCGCGAGGGGGAAGTCACCCCGGAGCAATGCCATGAGATCGGCGTGGCACTGGCCCGCAAGGTCTGGGGCAAGCGGTTCCAAGTGCTGGTCGCTACCCATATGAATACGGATAACCTGCACAACCACTTTGTTATCAATTCTGTGTCTTATGTGGACGGGAAGAAATACGAACAGCGCCGCAGCCAGTATGCCGAGTTCCGGGCAGCATCCGACAAGCTGTGCCGGGAGTACGGTCTGTCGATAGTGGAGCAGCCCAAGGTAAAAGAACCTGCACGATATGCCCGAATACGGGAGGCCATCGACCAAGCCTGTGAGGATGCCAGCACCGCCGAGGATTTTCACAGAGCGCTGTATCGGCAAGGGTATATTTTCGGCAGTGATCCCAATCGAAAGTATGCAACGATTCGGGCGAGGGATGGTGGTCGAGCCGTGCGCCTATATAGGCTGGGAGAAGAATACGATCTTGCAGCCATAGATGACCGCCTGCGCGGAAATTACCTGTTGTACGGACCAAGGCTGTATGAACGGAAACACCCGCCCCGGCAGTATACGCCGAAACGATATCGCCCCAAGGATGGCTGTGCGGGAAAAGGTGTTCTCCAAATTTTCTTCGAGGTATTCTTTGGTGAATCTCAGATGCACCACTTGTATCTGTACTACTGTTATCAGTTAGGCATCCTGCCCAAGAAACAGCAGCCCCGCATCAATCGCCCGGAATTAGAGCGCATCTGGAAAGATACCGAGAAAATCCTTGCGGAACACGCTTTTGTTCACGACCACAAGTTCCCATCTTTACAGGCAATCGTGGACTACCGCAAGGGCTTGTCCCAGCAGATGGAAACCCTCGCCGCGCAGCGGGCGGAAACCGTCAAGCAGATGCGCCGAAAGGATGCTCCGCCGGAGTTGGCTGACCAACGCATGATACTGACTTGCCAAATCGTCAAACTGCGCAAAGAGGATAAAATCGCAGAGGGAGCCATCAAGCGTATTCAACGCACACGCGAATCCAACCGTATTGACCGGGAAAACAGAATGCCGCAACATCCCAGACCACGCCGCCGCAGACAGGAACAGGAGCGCGAATGATGTCAGTTTGCACCCAATGTGCAGGACGGTTCTTGTGCAATTCTGTGAATAGCTTTCCGGCAGGATTGCTGGTATCGTTGTACCGAACCCAAAATGCAGCAGCTTGAAAAAGGAGAGATGCCTATGGTAGCAGGACGCTTACAGGAGAAAAACGGATTTTATTACATCGTGCTGAGTTACACGGACTCGGCGGGCAAACGCCGTCAGCCGTGGATTGCTACGGGCTTGACGGTAAAGGGAAACAAGAAACGCGCCGAAAAAATGCTGGCGGATACGCGAAAGGATTTCACGATTCCCAAGGGTCAGGTGTCCGAACTCAGCCCCGACATGGCATTCAGCGACTATATGCGGTACTGGCTGAAAATGATGCGGACCGCTGTAACAGAAACGACCTACTCGTCTTATTGCTTCAATGTAGAGAAACATATTATTCCCTACTTTGAACCGCTGGGCGTAACGCTGGCAGGGCTGCAGCCGCGTCAGATTCAGAGCTTTTATCTGCACGAAGCGGAAACGCTGAAAAACACTTCTATCCTGCGATTCCACGCCAATCTTCACAAAGCGCTGAAATACGCCGTGCGCATCGACCTGATCACCAGCAACCCGGTGGACAAGGTGGACCGCCCCAAGCCGCAGGCGTTCATGGCAAGCTATTACAGCGCCGAGGAAATGGAAAAGCTCTTTGAAGCCGCCCAAGGCCATAAGCTGGAACTGATTATCCAGCTTGCAGCCTTTTACGGACTGCGCCGTGCCGAGGTGATGGGGCTGCGGTGGGAGGCCATCGACTTTGAAGCCAAGACGCTGACCATCCGCCACATCGTGACCAGCACCCGCATCGACGGTAAGAAAATTCTGGTAGAAGCTGACCGAGCCAAAACAAAATCCAGTCTGCGTACCTTGCCGCTGGTAGACCCGATTGCGGAGCGCTTAAAAGCCGTCAAAGAGCAGCAGGAATACAACCAGAAAATCTGCGGCAACTGCTATAATCAAGAGTACCTTGGCTATGTATTTGTGGATGCAATGGGCAACCTGATCCAGCCGGATTCCGTGACGACAGGCTTTCCACAGCTGCTGAAAGAGAATGGTCTGCGCAGGATCCGATTCCACGACTTGCGCCACTCCTGCGCCAGCCTATTGCTGAAAGAGGGTGTACCGATGAAGCAGATTCAAGAGTGGTTGGGCCACAGTGATATTTCCACCACGGCGAATATCTACGCGCATCTGGATTCGCAGTCCAAAAACTTAAGTGCCCGAACGATGGCAAACACGCTGACATTGCCGAAAGCGCCGAGCGTAAAAGAATGGTGAGGTAAAACGGCACACCCCGGTATCTGTCTGAGCGAGGACGGATACCGGGGTGATTTTGTTTAGTTTTAGTTTTGGGGTGTAAAATCGAATACGTTAACAAGGCTTACTTTAATACTTTGATTCTAACAATTTATACGCGGCTATTCGATTTCTCGTCTTGTCTAGAACCATCATTTTGTTGTGCGGCTGCTCTTTCGGTGTAGCTTGTTATGTAGTTGACTGCTTTCAACCTATCCAGTAGCTGTTTTATGCCGTCCTTCCAAGGCACGGTCACTTGATTTCGTTGAGTTCGATTAGACAGACGATTAAAGGGAACTTTAGGAATTGAAGTACAGACTATCGTACTGAAAGAATGATATGTAGGCAGGCGGCACGGGCGACAGCACCTGCATTTTGAGGTAATGCAGGGTGGGGTTCAGATTGATCCGTTGCGTTTGGTGCCTTAAAAGAAGAAAGTCCTGATGCCGAAATTCGGCATCAGGACTCTTTACTGTTGCGTTTTACTTTCTGTAAACCACCGCTTCAAACGGTCGCAGACTTCCGGGGTTTCCGGGGGTGTTGTAGTTGCTGATAAGCAGCTCTGTGTTCTGCCAATCGTTCAGCAATGGGCAGGGTACGTCATGGTCGGTAAAGTTGCAGACCACGAGTATCTGCTCGTCGTTCAATGTGCGGGTGTAGGCGTAAATTTCTTCATCGTCGGGCAACAGCAGGGCGTAGTGACCGTAGACGAAGGTCTTGTCCGACTTTCGCAGCGCCAGCAGGCAGCGGTAGAAGCTGTACACCGAGTCCGGGTCGCCCACTTGTTTGGCGGCGTTGATCTGTGGGTAGTTGGGGTTCAGCGGTATCCACGGTGTGCCGGTGGTAAAGCCTGCATTGGCGGTATCATCCCAGTGCATGGGGGTGCGGGTGTGCTCGCGGCTGATGTAGTTGGCCGCCTTCATGAAATCCGCCACGCTCTCGCCGCAGCGCTGGGTCTTTTCAAAGTAGGCGTTGCGAGTCATAACATCGTTAATGGGGTCGATGCTGTCGAAATGCTTGTTCGTCATGCCCAGTTCCTCACCCTGATAAATGTAGGGCGTTCCCTGCATCAGGTAGAGGCAGACAGCCAGCATTTTGGCCGACCGCACACGGGATTCTTCGTCCTTGGTGCAGCCGAAGCGCGACACCACGCGGGGTTGGTCGTGGTTGTTCCAGTACAGGCTGTTCCACGCCTTGCCGTCCAAACCGGTCTGCCAGCGGGTCTGTATTTTTTTGATGTCTGTCAGCTTCCACGGGTGTTCGGGTTCCCACTTGCGGCTCTCGCCGCCGTCCACGTCCATCAGTTCAAACTGGAACACCATGTTCAGTTCATGGCGGTCTTCGCCCGCGTACAGGCAGGCAAGCTCCGGGTTGACGTTGGCGTTCTCGCCCACCGTCATGCAGTCGTAGTGGCTCAGCACACGGCGGTTCATCTCCTGCAGGTATTCATGCACACGGGGACCGTTGGTACACTGGTCGGTATAGTCGCCGTACAGACCATCGGCGCAAAGTGGCCCGTCTGCATATCCGGCCTTGGAGATCATACTGATGACGTCCATGCGAAAGCCGTCGATGCCCTTTTGGAACCAGAAGTTCATCATGTCAAAGACCTGATCGCGAACCTCCGGGTTCTCCCAGTTCAAATCGGGCTGTCCTTCAGCAAAAAGGTGCAGGTAATACTGACCGGTTTTCTCGTCGTACTTCCACGCCGAGCCGCTGAAGCAGCTGCGCCAGTTGTTGGGGGCACCGCCGTCCGGGGCGGGGTCTTTCCAGATATAATAGTCGCGTTTGGGGTTGTCGCGGCTGGAACGGCTCTCAATAAACCACGGGTGCTGGTCCGATGAGTGGTTGACCACCAAGTCCATGATGAGCTTTAACCCATGGGCATGGACATCCGCCAGCAGGGCGTCAAAGTCGGCCATCGTGCCGAAGTCTGTCATGATATCGCGGTAATCGCTGATGTCATAGCCGTTGTCCACATTAGGCGATTGATAGATCGGGTTCAGCCACAGCACATCGACGCCAAGGTCTTTTAAGTAGTCCAGCTTTTCACGGATGCCGTTCAGGTCGCCGATACCGTCACCGTTGGAGTCCTTGAAGCTGCGTGGGTAGATTTGGTAGACGACGGCCTCTTTCCACCACGCGGGGTGAATGCTTTCCATAAGTATACCTCTTACAAAATCGTTCCCGGCAGTTTGGTCACGTCCTGCATATGGTAGGTGGGTTCAAACGGCATCGGGGCCGTGCCGACGATGGCACAGTCCATGCCGCCCGCGCGGGCGGCCTCCAGCCCGGCAGCAGCGTCCTCCACAACCAGGCAGTCTGCCGGGGCAAGCCCCACCATGGCGGCAGCCTTGGTAAAGACCTCCGGGTCGGGCTTGGAGTGGGCAATCATCGTGCCGTCACACACAGCATCAAAGTAGCGGTTCGCGTCGAGCCGTTCCAAGATGTAGGCCGCGTTCTTGCTGGACGAACCAACAGCCAGCTTCAGCCCCGCGTTGTGCAGCGCCGTCAGGGCGTCGCGCACGGCGGCGGGCATATCGGCGGGCGACATCTGCGCCAGCAGCTTGCGGTAGCGGTCGTTTTTCTCGGTGGCAAGGCGTTCTTTTTCCGCATCGGTAAAGGTCTTGCTGCTGCCTGAAAGGATGATTTCCAGACTCTCCATCCGGCTGACGCCGCGCAGCTTCATATTGATGGTTTCGTCAAACGGTGCGCCGACTTCCTCAGCCGTCTGTTTCCACGCTTCAAAATGAAAACGATCTGTGGAGCAGAGCACTCCATCCAAGTCGAAAATAATACCCTTGTATTTCATAGAAAGTTCCTCATAGTTACTCGGCGGCCAGCTTTACCGGGTGACCGTCCACGGTAATTTCCACAGCGGAACCGCCGCGGTGGGTGACAGTGATGCCCGCATGGGTGACTTCCACATGGAGCTTTGCACCGCGCCAGACGATGTTGAATGCCGCGCGCTGCCAGCTTGCGGGCAGATGACTGCGCAGGGAAAGCCCGCCCTCGTGCCATTCCAGCCCGGCAAAGCCGCAGGCAACACACTGCCAGACGTTACCCATCGATGCACTGTGGATGCCTAAGTCGGACGACTTCATATTCGGGCCGAGGTCAATGGCAATGGCGTGGCGGTACATATCCAGCGCCATATCGTCCAGTCCCTCCCACGCGGCCAACACACAGTGCTGACCATGGCTCAGGGAGGAATCATGCAGTGTGCGGGACTCATAGAACATAAAGTTCTTGCGGCGGGTCTCAGCATCGAACAAGTCGGGCATAATGCGCATGAGCATGACCAAGTCAGCCTGCTTCGAGACCATGAGATGGTTCATCTGGGCGGGACTGTAATCCTCGTAAATCGAGGACACGCCCTGCTGGTTTTTGTATTTGCTCAGGTCGATCGCATCCAGCCCCAGATATTGGGCGTTCTGCGGCACGATGCCATCGGCGTTGGGCTGCGGCAGGTAGACTTTTGCCTTTTTGTCCTGCAATTCAGCCGCCAGAGCATTCAGGTCATAGCTGTCGCTCAGCTTGGCGTAGGCGTCCGGCCAACGGGTGGGCATATCCTTGATGCAGCGTTCGGCCTGCTCCATGGCAAAGACGGTCAGATAGTTTGTAAAGGCGTTGTTATCGACGTGGTCTTTGTACTCATCCGGACCGATGACGTTTTTGATTTCATAGCGCTGCGTATCATCCTGCCACTCTACGCGGCTTGCCCAGAAACGGGCAATTTCAATCAAAAGCTCACAACCGCGGCGGTTCATGAAATCATCATCGCCGGTGGCTTGGTAGTACAGCCAGACACCCCAGGCAATATCCGCAGAGATATGCTGCTCGATCATACCTGTCAAAACCGGGCTGCTCTTGCCGGTGACGATATCCGCACCGCAGTAAAGCGGCGTTACTTCGCCGTCGTCCAGCCATGCACTCTCCCAGGGGAACATAGCACCCTGATAGCCATTCTCGCTGGCCTTTTTGAACGCGCCGGGCAGGCTGCGCCAGCGGTAGCCCAGCAAGGTCTTGGCGGCGGCGGGGTCAGTCAACAGGTAGTAAGGCATCAGGAACATCTCGGTATCCCAGAAAGAATGACCTTTGTAGCCCTCGCCTGTCATGCCCTTGGCACCGATGCCAACGCGGTCATCATCGCGCTTGATCATAATGTTCAGGTGATACAGCGCAAACCGCATACCCAGCTGGTCAAAGCTGTCATCGCTTTCGATCTGCACATCCTGCTCTGCCCAGTAAGCTGCCCACTTTTTGGCGGAGGCTGCAAGCAGAGCGTCATAACCGGTATCCGCAAACTTTGCCGCCAGCGCATCACCGGCAGCGGCAACGATGTCCGGGTTCGTTGTGCCGCGCTGCTGACCGTAGACCGTAAACGGCAGGTCACGGCCTGTGTGGTAGCAGGTCAGCTTTTCGATGCGCAGCGTCTGACCCTTTGCCAGCCGGAACGTGTAGCGCCCCACAAAGCGGCGGCGCTCAATGACCGGCAGCGACTCGGAGGGTTTTGCGCTGAATTTGTGCAGGCAGTGTACACTGATCGGCACATTGCTCTCATTCGTATGGGTCATCAGGCGCAGGATGCCACCGGGCAGCATCCGCATTTCGCCCTCCACACAGTGCTGAGAGCCGGTATTGCTGTTGCGGGTCGAGATACCGCTATTGACGACCAGCTCGATATCCTGATTCGTCGGTGTGACTTCCACCGAGAACGCGGCAATATGCTCATTATCCAGCGAAACAAAGCGACGGAAGGTCAGTTCCAGCGCTGCCCCGGCAGGGCTTTTCCACTGCACGGTGCGCGTTGCTTCGCCGGTGTGCAGATCCAGTGTGCGCAGGTAGCTTTGCAGCGTACCCTGATCCATGGCGAAGCGTTCACCGTTGACGATAAACTCCATAGCAGTCACGTCAGGCAGGTTGGGCAGCTCGGTCACTTCGTCGGGCATAGCCTTATTGAATGTGCCCGTGATAAAAGCGCCGCGGTAGGTATCAAGGTAACCCTCCTCCAGCGCGCAGCGGATGTTGATATAGCCGTTGCCCTGGGCAAAGATGGATTCACATTTGGCGGTGCGGCACGGGTCAAAGGTTTCCTCTGCCACGATCCAGCCGCGGGGTTCGAGATCATATTTCATAGGCGGGTTTCCTTTCCATCAGCCCTTGACACCGGAAGCAGCCACGCTGGCCTGCACCTGATCCTGTGCAAGCGCATACAGGATGATGCCGGGCAGAATGACAATGGTAAGCGCGGCAAACAGCTGGGTGTAGTTGTAGGAAAATTCGCTGGTGAAGAACGCCAGTGCGATGGGCAGTGTGCGCTGCGAGTCCGAAACGGTCAGCAGCGAGGCAAAGTAGTACTCGTTCCAGTTGCCGAGGAACATCAGGATGCCGGCAGTCGCCAGTGCGCTTTTTGCCAGCGGCAGGTTGATGGTCCAGAACGTGCGGAAGAAGCTTGCGCCGTCCAGTGTCGCAGCCTCGTCCAGGCTTTTGGGAATCGCCATAAAGCCGGCTTTCAGCACAAAGATGGACATAGCCATACCGGCAGACAGGTAAACAAGGGTGACGCCCCAGATGCTGTCATAAAGGTTCAGTTTCATGATGAGCGAGAAGATGGGCTGGGTCTTGCTGTGGCTGGGCACAAGCAGCGTGATGGTGAACAGCGCAAACAGCAGCTTGCGACCGGGAAACTCAAACTTGGCAATGACATACGCGCCCATGGCATAAAACAGCAGCGAAACCAGCGTCGAGACGCCCGCCGCCAGCAGCGAGTTGAAAAAGTAGGTGGGGAAGCTGTACTTCTGGAAAATTTCAATGAAGGTATCCAGCGAGAAGTGGGCGGGCAGCGCCAGCGGTGAGCTTAAAATTTCGCCGTTCGTCTTGAAGGACGACATAACGACCCACAGAATGGGAAACACAGAGAGGATAATGACGACGGCCTCCACAAGGTACATCAAACCCTTTGCCCAAGGCTTGTATTTGATTTTCATGGTGTGCCTCCTTCTCAGTAATTAGCTTCGTCCATGCGGAACAGCTTGTTTACGACGCCCAGCACGATCAAACCGATGATAAACATGACCACGCCCACCGCGTTGGCGTAACCGTAACGGTAGTCCATGATGCCCTTGACCAGAATGATGGGCAGGCTCATCGTGTCGTCGCCCGGACCGCCGGACGTCGTCAGGGCAATCTGCTCATACATGGCAATACGGGATGTCAGCGAGGCAATGACGCTGGTGCCGATGGATGCACGGCACAGCGGCAGCTGGATATAGCGGATCAGCTGCCAGCCGGTAGCGCCGTCGATGAGGGCGGCTTCATTCAGTTCCTTCGGAATGTTCATCAAATCACCCAGCACGACCAACGTGACGATGACTGCATAGAACAGCCAGGTGAACGTAACAGCCCAGAACGCCCACGGCGATTTGTAGAACCACTGGACGTTGAAATTCGGGTTAAAAACGCGGATGACCGAGTTCAGGATGCCGAAATCATTGTTGAAAATGAATTTGTAGATCATCGCCCAGGCCGCCGCACTGATGACGTTGGGGATCATGAACACTGTACGGGTGAACTTCCAGCCGTGGGGGCGCTGGTACAGTACAAAAGCGACCAATGTGCCGAAGCCGACGTGCAACGTCAGGGCAATCACGCACCACCAGAGCAGGTTTTTCAACGCAATGAGGAACGAACTGTTGGTAAACAGATTGATATAGTTTGTCAGACCGTTGAACTTTGGTGCGTTGAAGCCATCCCATTTCGTGAACGACGTCACAAATACCTGCGCAATGGGCATCAAATAGAACATCGCAAAGATCACGATGGTGGGAAGCAGGAACAGATAGATCCATTTGTAGTTTGCACGCTGGATGCGGCCCGCCTTGATGCGCGTTGCTTTTTTCGGGGCGGTTTTCATGGCTTTGCAGCTCCTTCCTTTTCAAAAAATGCGTGCCGCCGCCGTATGCAACGGGACGGCGACACGCCTTGAATTACATATTGTTCTTGCGCGGATTGCGCGGATTACTCGGCGCTGGCTTCCGCGGCCTTGTCACTCATCCACTGGGCGAACTGCTCCGGGGTGCAGGTGCCGTCGGCCAGGCTGGGCAGCAGCTTACCAAACTCGGTGTTGGCAACGGAGGCAGGGATCACATCGAGGATGCGGGGGACAAACACGGTATCAGTAGTGGTGTCGGCTGCCAGATCAGCAAGCACCTGGGTTTCGCCCTGCTTTGCCTTGAAGTCGTCGGAGTAGGTCAGCTTCGGTGCGTCGCCACCCTCGGCCAGCATGTAGGCTTCCAGCTCAGCGGGGCTGTAAATGAACTCAAGGAAAGCCTTTGCAAGAGCAATTTCATCCTCAGAGGCAGAAGCAGAGATCCACCACTCACCGAGAGAGGCGGTGTCGGCAATGCCGACGTCGCCCGGGAACAGGGAGGCACGGACCTTCGCGCCGTCAAAGCCGTTGGACCACTTGTCGGAGTTGGAGCTCTCGAAGTCAGAGGACATCCAAGGACCGTTGGCAATGATGGCGGCCTGCTCGCTCATGAAAGCGTTGGCGGCATCCGCGTAGGCTGCGCCTACCGAGTTGGAGGCTGCGTTGTTCTGCAGCAGATTCTGCAGCTTGGCCACAGCGTTGATGAAGCAGGGCTGGTTGAAGTCGGTGATCTTGGTCTCGATGCCACTCTTCAGCCATTCTACGCCACCGTCTTCCTCGGCCACCAGCGCAGTCAGGAACAAGGCGGAAACCCAGCCGTTCTCGGCGGTGGAGAAGGCGATCTTCTGGTCGCCCAGCGCGGAAACAAATTCATCCATGCTCATAGCGCTGATGTCAGCATCGGTGCTCCACATAGCAGAGTTGTAGAAGAAGCCGATGGGACGTACCGTTGCCAGAGGCATAACCATGACTCTGCCATCCTCATTGGAGCAGTATTCACGACTGTCGTCAATCAGGACATCCTTGATGGCGGGGGTCGCGTCGATCCAGTCGGTCAAGTCGTAGGCAAGGCCGTTGGGGATAACGACGTTCTTGACCCAGTCCGGGTCACCGCCCTCCACCAGCACCGGCAGCTTGTTCTGCTGTGCCAGCTGCTTTATGCGGTCATTGAAAATACTATCCTGGGGTACGCTCTCCAGATTGATTTTGTACTTTCCGGCGTACTTCTCGTTAAAACGCTCGACCTGCGGCTCAAAGAAGACCGCACCGACGTTCTCACCGGTTTTGAAGGAGGGAATGGTGACTTCCACCACGCCGCTGTTGGTATCAGCGGATGCCGTGCTACCGGCAGTATCGCCGCCGGTTGTGGAAGTTGCAGCAGAGGATGCAGCGCCACCGCAGCCGGCCAGGCTGGCGGTCATCATGGCAGCGGCCAGAGCGCCTGCGAACAGTTGCTTCTTTTTCATAGTGTTTCTCCTTTACTTTTGTGCTTTTTTGTTTTATTAACACGGTGCGGTTGCACCAAATGTTCCAAAAGTTATTGCAAAAACGTTTTTGTTTTGCGGTTAAAAAATATTTGCAGCGAAATTTGGCTTAAGAAGTTACTGCAAAAACGTTTTTGTATCTCTGTCTGAAAAAAGCGGCCTTAACCGCTGATTTCGGTTTTATAGGGGGCGGACGCTGTCGCGCACCGTCAGGGTGTGGGGCAATACCAGCCGCTGTGCCTTGCGCTTTCCGCGGATCATATCGCACAGTAGGCGGGTAGCCTCGTAGCCTTTTTGCTGGATGTTCTGGTCAATGGTGGTAATAGCCGGGTCGGTGTAGTTGGTGACTTCCAACCCATCGAAGCCTACGACCGAGTAGTCTTTTGGCACTTTATAGCCCAGTTCTTTCAGCCCCTCGATCGTGCCAATGGCCAGCATATCGCTCATGCAGAGGAACGCCGTGGCGCTGTCCGGGCTGTGGGTTCGGAAGTATTCCTTCACACCGTCGCGGGCTTCCTCCCGCCCGAAGTTGGTGTAGATGATGTTGTCGCGGGGCAGCTCCAAACCATTGCGCTGCATAGCTTGGTACGCACCCACAAGGCGCTGCATACTGACCATAGCCAGCTTGCGGCCATGTACCACCACGATCTTGCGGTGTCCCATGTCGATGAGGTATTGGGTCAGCTCGTCAAACGCTTTGATGTCGTCCATCATCACACAGCTGACATTCGGACCGGGAACCTCAATATCAATGGTCACGCAGGGGTATTTGCTTTTCGCCAGCAGTTCGCAGTAAGGGTCGTTGGTTCTCAAACCCATCAGGATCGCGCCGGCGATGTTGTGCTCATAGCAGAGCTGTTCAAAACTTTTTTCGGCCTGGATCTTGGTGTTGATAACCTGAATGGACATTTCCACATCGTTGTTGACTGTGTAGTGGAAGCAGCCTTTCATCAGCAGTGCATCAAAATCGTTGATAAGCTCTTCTTCCAGAAAGCCGGAAAGCACCAGCGCGATATTGTGATTGTGCTTGGAGGAAAGGTTGCGCGCCATCTGGTTGGGGCGATACCCCAGCCGCTGCGCGGTCTCCACGATGCGCTCCCGTGTGGTAGGGCTGACATCTGGGTAGTTGTTGAGTGCGCGGGAAACGGTACCGACTGTGACTCCGGCTTCCCGTGCAATGTCGCGGATCGAAACTGCCATGCCTGCTCACTCCCGATTCTCTTTTCAACCAAAACCGTTTTCGGTACCGTGTATACCGCTGTGCTCCAAAAACGTTTTTGTTGTGATTTCTTTATACTCTAATTTCCCTGTTTTGTCAACACTCTCCGCCCGCTTTCTACATTTTGCAAAAGAAACAGGTTGTGGTTTTGTGTAGCTTGCACAAGTGCAAAAGGCAGGAGAGGGGGCGGTATTTTTTTGGGGGAAAAATTGCAGATTTTTCTCCAACATCGAGCAGATGTGCGATGCCCTGCGAATCAGCACCAAAACGGGGTACAAGCTGCTGCACGAAGGCAAAATCCCGGCAATGAAAATCGGGCGCTCGTATCGCATCCCCAAGGCCCACCTGTTTACCTACCTTCAGATTTGCGGTCAACACTGTCGAGCAGAGAATCGACAGTGTTGATTGTTTTGCGCCGATGCGGTATGTATTTGTGGATGCAATGGGAAACCTGATCCAGCCGGATTCCGTGACAACGGGCTTTCCGCAGTTGCTAAAAGAAAACGGTTTACGCAGGATTCGCTTCCATGATTTGCGCCACTCCTGTGCCAGCCTATTGCTGAAAGAGGGCGTACCGATGAAGCAGATTCAAGAGTGGTTGGGTCACAGCGATATTTCTACTACGGCGAATATCTACGCGCATCTGGATTCGCAGTCCAAGAACCTGAGCGCCCGGACGATGGCAAACACGCTGACACTGCCCGAAGCGCAACCCATAAAGAAGTGGTAATTTGAACAGCGGCGGCATCTGAGAAATCAGGTGCCGCCTTTTTGCTGTCAATTTGTACCCAAGCTGCGGGAAGAATCTTGTGTAGTTCTGTGAATAGCTATTTGCCGCGATTGCTGGTATGATTTGTACCGAACCCGAAAATCACTACTTGAAAATAAAGGGAAGATGTTTATAAGAAAAGCAACGGAATTTTGCAATGCGGCAACAAAAAATCACTACCCAATGTGAAATTGAGTAGTGATACTTGGCGCAGACGGTGGGATTCTCCCGCGCCCTTGCAACAGTCCGCAGGACTGTTGCAGCCCGGCGGGACGCAAAGCGCCGGGCACGGGCTGTTCGAATCCCACCTTGCAACCCTTGCATAGTTTGCCGCAAAAATAAAAAGCAGCGCCCCACAGGGTGCTGCCTTTGGCGCAGACGGTGGGATTCGAACCCACGTGGCATTGCTGCCAAATTGATTTCGAGTCAAGTACATCAAGGTATTCGTCTTATATCTCTTTATTCCGCTTTGCGTTGAAACGTCTGTTTTCTGTTCTTACGCTTGTTTTTGATATTTTGACTTATTTCGTTTTATATGTTGCCCGTGGCTGTTTGGGCAACATTTGGGCAACAATCGTTTTTCGGGCAACACTTTTTGGCACAACACAGGGGAAATCGAAAATTTGTACAGAATTTGAAGATTTGGCTATATTTCAGTCCAAATCTTTTTTCTTTGTATGGAGATTTTACCGTGAAAAACACAAATTCTGCTGCTGAAAGTGGTGCTTTTGTCCGTAAAACGCGCGGATACTCTGTTGTGCAGAACGAGGCACTGTTCAACGATAGCTTATCCATGAGCGCTAAAGGGTTGTATGCCTTGATTGCTGCCCGTATTGATTATACCGCAGTACCGCTGACAAAGCAATGGCTGATGAACCACTGCACCGAGGGCGAACGCGCCTTTAATCGTGCATGGGATATGTTGAAAAATAATGGCTATTTGGTTGCGCACGTTCGTCCGGCAAATCGTGGACGATTCTGCTATGAGTATGAACTGCGCGATTCCAATAACGGTTGGAACGGTGTGTATTTAATCTATTACGATGCACAGGGAAACATCAGCAATACCAATCTGACGAAAGCCAACCACACCCTACAAAATGTACCTACTGGTATGACCACTACCCACAAAACCGCACCAGTGGTAACCACACCTGTGGTAAGCGCAGTGGCGGTAATGTAGGCAGTATTATAATTACTATAATTAAATACTCTTAGTAATTACTATATCAAATACTATAAATAAGCCATCTGAAAAAGAAAAAGGACAGTGCAGAAAATTTGCCGCACAACAGTCTCTCTTTTCAGAAGGCTTGCAGAATGAAAGGGTTACACAATGAAAATGGAATATGTGAATGTAAACGGCTATCTGATTCCAAAGTTGGAAAATGGTCCAATCACAGACAACACCATTGGAAAATACGGCATGATGCGAGCGCGATACCTTGATGAGCATCGACCAATGGAGCGCGACCAGATGTTGTTGGATGGAACGCTGGCACAGCACCTCACGAACATTGACTGCGAGGCACATCGTCAAGTTGAAAGTCTTACCAAAGTATTGGCAGCGGAAGCCAAAATCAATGAAGAAATGAAACGTTGTAACCCGCTGGAATGGGCAGCAGCTATGCAAGGCTTGCAAGCACAGGCCGAAGAAATTGTGTGTGCTGAACTGATTTACGCAGAGGAAAACACGAACGATTCACTCTCTTTACCGGGAAAGTGATAGCGTTCCCGGACAGTGCGGCAAGCACGTCATTATGCTGTCATGCCAGCATAACGACCGTTTGTTAGGGGCAAGCCCCTAAGACCCCAATAGGAGAAAGCAAATGTTAAAACGCCAAAAACAAGTAACGGTACGTTTTACCGAAGAAGAATACCATCAACTGAAAAATAAATGCGATGCAGCCGGTATGAAGATGGAGCCATTTCTCCGAGCGTTGGTTAGTGGCTGTACAATACGCGAACGCCCGCCGGATAGCTATAAAGCCTTGGCAGCACAGGTAGCCGCAGTCGGCAACAATTTGAACCAGCTTACCCGGCTGGCTAACAGTACAGGCAAGATTGAAAATGCTCAACTTGCCGAGGCGAGCCGCATCATGCAGCGCATCTGGCAGTTTATGCAGGAGAAAAGTTAATGGCTATTACAAAGATTTTGCCCGTTCGTGGGCAACTAAAAGGCTGCTTAGACTATGCTGCCAATCCGCAAAAGACAGAATATTTCAGTACGGCAGATATGCAGCGGTTAATCGGCTACACACAGAACAAGGATAAAACCGAACACCAGCTTTATGTTTCGGGCTTTAATTGTATGCCGCAAAATGCTTATTGCATTATGCAGGCAACGAAACAACGATGGGGCAAGCCTTTGAACGGTGGCAATGTGGGCTATCACATTATTCAAAGTTTTAAGCCCGGAGAAGCAACGCCGGATCAAGTGCATGAAATTGGCTGCGAATTCGCACGGCGATTCTTAGCAGATCGGTTTGAATGTACCGTCAGCACCCATTTAGACAAAGGCCACTTGCATAACCATATTGTTGTAAACTCGGTTTCGTTTATGGATGGTCGAATGTTTCGTAATGATTTTACTACTTACTACAAGGGTATTCGAGCTATTTCCGACGAACTGTGCCGCGAAAACCGCTTGTCGGTTGTAGAAACAGACGGACACGGGAAATCTTACGGCGAGTGGAAACATGAAAAAGAGGGCACACCTACGCTACGCGGTATGGTAAAAGCCGATGTGGAAATGGCGATGGCTTCCGCAGACAGCTTTGCCGGATTTATTGCAGAGTTGCAGCAAATGGGTTATAAGGTGAAATACGGACCGAAGGTTACACATATGGCTGTGCGCCACAAAGATGCACAGAGAAATATTCGATTGGATAAGATTAGTCCACGCTTCAGCGAGGACGCCTTGCGGAGTTACTTCCAAGAGTTGCGTAAACTTCCGTCCGCAATGCAGCAAGAATACAAGCAGCAAACAGTACCTCATCCACCACGCTGGCAGCCGAAAGAGCTGCCTATGCCTGTTCGCCGCCGCGCACGGTGTCGCAGCAAGCTGAGCCATAATTGCCGCAAAATCACCGGCTTTATGGCTTGCTATTATCGCTACTGCGCATTGCTGAGAAAAGCATATAAAGGCAAAGTTGGCAAGCGGTGCTATTACCTGCTGCGTGATGATTTCCTGCGGTACAATCGCTATCGGCGGCAATGCGACTTTTTATGGAAGCATCGAATTACAACACTTGACGAACTTTTGACTTGTAAGGAGAACCTGCAAGCCGAATATAACGACCTTACGGCGCGGCGTAAGGCACTCTACCGTAGTAAGGGCAAAGTCGTCAGTATTAACCGTTCAGAACAAATACAGGCGCTTACAGCCCGTATTAGAGCATTGCGGCGAGATATTGCAACCTGCGTGGATATTGAGATGGATTGCGAAGCAGTGCGGAATAAGGTGCAGCGGGCAGCACCGCTACGGAATGAAAAGTGCCAAGAAAATATATATCGCAGCCGCTTCTAAACTTAGTAATCACGCTGCCACCGCATTTGCGTTCACACGCTCTATTGCCTGACGAATCCCCATCCATACAGACAAATCGGTAAAAACTTCCACAATGCTGCCGTGGTCGGTAAACGGAGCCTCCTGCAAGACGGACAAATCTTTCATCATGCCGTTGTGGACAATGTACTCTACGATCTGGTTCACAAAGTAAATCTGTCTGCTGTCAAGGCTGGCATCGTTCAGATACTGCGCAAAAGCCTCTTTTGCGGCGTTCATGTCAAGGCCGACAATCTCCCTCACAAACTCGCCCAAAGGCTTTTGACCGTACTCGGCTTCGTAGTCCTGCTTTGTGCCGACTTCGTTCCACAGAATTTCTTCCAGTGCCTTTACATCATCGCTATTCAGCGGAATGTTGCCTTTCAGTTTGGCAATAACGGCGTTATCCGTATGCTGCCGCACATAAAATTCTGCCTTGGCCTTGTAATTTTTCAAGTCATCGTTTTCCAACTCGGACTCGTTCCAATCTTCGGACAGAATTGCGTCATCGAAATTGGTATCATAGCGAACTTTTACGATAGGAATATACTTGATAAGGTCGCGTAGGTTTTCGCGGATATGCTCAAATTCGTTAATCCCGGCTGTTTCCAAATAATCCGTGTGCAAAATCTTATTGAGAAGATCAGATTGTGCCATGATTTCCGGAATGTTTGCAACAGATGCAACGGCAGCAACCTTTTTCATCAAGTCGCTACGTGCCTTGCCATACTTTTTTCCTGCAAGGTAGGCAAGCTCTATGCCGTACATCAGGGCATCAAAGCGCATCGCCTTGGGGTCATCTTCTTCTGGGGTAATCAGCGGCGCTAACTCCTGCCCCATCAGCAAGGTGTCCTCATAGGTCAGAGCGGCGTAGTTGTCCGCGTTGGCATACAATTCCACATATTTCAAGTGCTGGCGCACAGCAAAGTTGTCTTTATTCAACTCCTGTACTTTGCGCACCATATCATCCACAAGTGCCTTGCGGAACGCAATCAAATCAGTGGTCTGATATGCCAAATCTTGCAACTTAAAAGCAATCTGCGCTTTCAAGTGGAAAATTGCCCCTTGCAGCGCAATCATGTTAGCAGTGGGTTTTCCCTTGCTCATGCGGAAAAACTCAAAGTTCCCGCAGAAGTCAAAGATATAAAATTTGTCTTTATCCTTGCCGTCCAACAGAGCAGGGCAAAGGCGCGTACCGCGACCAATCATCTGCCAGAACTTTGCCTTGCTCATAACTTTTTTGAAAAACACAAGGTTCAGCACTTCTGGCACATCGATACCTGTGTCCAGCATATCTACGGAAATTGCAATCTGGGGCAGCTTTTTCGGGTCAGAGAATTCATCAATCGCGCTTTGGGCATAGGTCATATAGTTGTCGATGACCTTGGCAAAGCCGGGCAAATGGGGGTATTCTTTATTGAATACCTCCAATATTTTTTCCGCGTGGTCATGGTTCTTTGCAAAGATTATTGTCTTGCCCAGCTTGTTGCCGTAATCGATTTTGATACCTTTTGTCATCAGGGTATTCAGAACCTTGGAAATTGTATCCTCGTTAAAGACCCATTCGTTCAGTTTCGACGAATCGATTCTTTCAGGCAGCTCTCCGTTTTCGTCCTCAAATGTGCTCTCGTAAATCTGTTTTTCTTCATCCGAAAGTGCATCGTAAACAATGCCTTCCTCAATAAACTTCAACTTTGTTTCAACGGACAAAAAATCTACGAGATATCCGTCCTTAACGGCTTGCGCCAGCTCGTAGCCATAGGTGGGAACACCGTTTTCCAATTCAAAAATTTCATAGGTGTTCTTGTCGATTTCATCCTTGGGCGTTGCGGTCAAGCCGACCAATGGCGCGTCAAAGTAGTTGAAGATGTCCTTGTACTTGTTGTAAACCGAGCGATGTGCCTCATCGCAGATGACCAAGTCAAAGTGTCCGCAGGTAAACAGCTTGCCGTTCTCATCCTGTACGCTGTCAATGACATTGTACATGGTTTGATAGGTGGAAAACACACAATGCGCCGTATAGTTGTCTTTTTCTTCGCAGAGGTTTGTAACGGACAAGTCCGGCAGCAGGTTCACAAAGCTGCGCTTTGCCTGCGTGACAAGGCTGTTGCGGTCCGCCAGAAACAGGATGTTTTTCACCCAGCCGTGTTGCAGCAGCACATTGCACAGGGCAATCACCGTGCGTGTTTTGCCGGAGCCGGTAGCCATGACCAGAAGCGCCTTGCGGCGGTTGCGGGTAAAGGCATCACAGGTCGCTTTGATAGCGCCCTCTTGGTAATAGCGTCCGGCAATACTGCGGTCTACCATCACATTCCGCAGGCTGGTACGCATGGATTGCAGGTTAAACAGCTTTTCCAAATCGCGTTTGGAATAAATGGCAGCGCATTTGCGTTCGGGGTAAATGTTGTCAGTAATGCGTGTTTCAAAGCCGTTGGTCAAAAAGATGACCGGGCGGCGGTGATACTTCTTTTCCAGCAGATCGGCATACAATTTTGCCTGTTGGCGACCTTTTGCCACATCTACACAGGTGCGCTTGGCTTCTACCACAGCCAAAGGACGACCATCGTCGCCGTAAAGCACATAATCGGCATAGCCCACCTCGGATTTGTTGGGCATACCGGGCAGTTCCACCTCATTCTGCCAGTCTTTGCCTTCGGTCCAGCCTGCATCGGTGAGCATGGTATCAATGTACAGCTTGCGGGTCTTATACTCGGACAGATCAAGCGGTTTGGGGACATAGGTCTGCTGCTGCTCGGCACGGCGCGCAGTGAGTTCCTCTTTCAGTGCGGCGTTTTCTGCGATGAGGGCAGCAAGGTCAATGTCCTTTTCTTCGTCAGGCTGCGCTGCGGGGGCTTCGGCGGGCTGCTCCAGCAGGGCGCGGTCAAAGTGTCCGGCAGTATAGTTTTCCCCATAGCAATACGCCACAAAATCAAGGAAAATGTACAGGTTTTCAAGGCATAATCCGGCCTGTTCTTCGGTGACTTTTTTGCCGCTGTGGGCGGCATTGTTCCCCATGCGGCGGATAAAATCCATGCGCCGCCAGATGTCCGTGCCGACAATATCCCGGAAATCCTCGGCGTTCATCAGGCTGACCAGCGTGTCCTGATAGGGCATGACCAACGCCTTATCCACCGAGTACATCCATTTTACGGCAAACTCCATCGCCCTGCGGCAGTTGAGGACACAGGCGGACGGGTCGATAGAAAATATCCTTTCCGCTGCAATTGCTGCATCGGCAAAAGAATCAAATGTCCGTTTCGATTTCAAAAAATCAAAGTTTGTCATAATATCACTCCTTGGAGGATGAGACAATCGAGTTTATCACATCAAATATTTTTTGAAACTCGTCAAACGAAAATCCCTTAAAGGAATCCTTTTCTTCACAGATTGCATTGACAAATGCTGATTTCGAAATGCTGTAATCTCCCGTCCCGTCAGCATTCATCACATAGTTATTGCTTTCATGCTCAATGATTTTAATTGTGTCTGCAACTCTCGCTCCACTTTTATAATATAAGGATGGATTGCTCTTGCATACACCTGTTTTATAGAATTCGTTTCCAATAAAGAGTCTTTTACCTTCAAGTTCGGTTTTTATCTCTTCATCTGTAAAATAGTGTTCAATAGATATTTGGTTGCTTTCCGCGCGAGCGTGTGGCACAGGAATAGAAAAAGCAAAAATGTTTTTTCCTATTTTCACAAATTTCTCATTACGTATGTCTACTCTTGAACCATTTATTTCTGTAAGTAAAGGCGTGTCTCTATCAAACATACCAATAATCACTTGATTGGATTGCACATTATCTCGAAGGCTATGTAAGAATTTCAGAAGTACTGTATTATTACTTGTTCCGTCAGAAATTATAGGCTGAATGTCATATGCTTGGAACTCCGCCAGACCCAGTTTGAAAGCGGCTTGTTTTAGTAATTGAGCATCCGTTTTCCCCTCGGTAAGTATCATTGGCTTTGATAGGGTTTGAATTGTGCTCCGTAGATCGGAAATCTCTTTTTCTTTGGATTCGCTAATGTCCTGCATTGCTTTTAATTTTTCAAGAAAGCCTCTATACAACGCTATATAACCCAGTTCCTCATCGATAGGCGTATTTTCGTCCATCAAAATCGTCTTTCCATCTTTATTTCCAACCAGAACAATTTTCTTGTTATCTCGTTCCTCAAAGAAAGCCGGAGAATGGGTGGTTATGAATACCTGACAATTTTGACAGTAGACCTCGTCAAACTCTTTCGCAACCTGCATACATCTACAATATTCATAGGAGTTTTCAGGCTCTTCAAATCCCCAAATAAAGATATTTTTTGAATGTTTCGCAACATAATTCAAAATTTTGGGGATATAGTGCGCCTTAATACCATCACCACGCTTATCAATGCTGATTAAACCATTGCTCGTTTGCGTATTTACTTGAAGAAGCCCATGTGTGTAATTTAATGTATTGGGCAATTCCACAAAATTCTTTATTCCGGTAGCATCTTCAAAATCTTTTTGCAATTCACCAATAACATTTTGAACCGCATGATTGGCTTCATTAATAGGTGTATCTAATATTTTCTTGTTCTTTGACGAAAATAAGCTTTCTTGCAATAGATTTAGAGTTTCTTTAAAAACCTGTTCGTCTTTTATCGCCGGAACATAAATATAGCGAATTCTGTTCAGAAAAGTGCTAAGAGAGGTATTTGTAGTCTTTTCTGAGAACTTTTTCCCTTGCTTTTTTGAAAACTGTTCCATTCGTGCTAGAACATCCGAAGTCATTTTACATTCCGAGGAATGCATGTCCCATCGTTTGGTAACAGAAAAGCTGGGCGGAAGCGAGTTTTCCATTCTATTCCCGCGCAAAAATCGAATCGATATAGAGATAAACTGTTGACCTCGAATTGTATCCTTCTTCACTTCATCTCTGCGAATATTGGAATAGTCCTCAACAAAATCAAAATTATGAAGATAGTCGGATTGTTGACAAAAAAATAAGTTCAGTGCTTTTAATATGTTTGATTTTCCAACATCATTTCTTCCAGAAACAATTGTTATATCTTCGCATTGTCCGATGTTTAATGTATAGACTGATCGGAAGTATCGAATGGTAATGCTATCTATTATTTTCATTTTTTCTCCTAAAAATTGTTTTTCCTAGAATATATTTAATTGTTAAGATTCTCAAAGTTTTATGCAACAACTTTTGATTTGTCGACTTGATTAGTGAATGCAGAAAAATCTTTTGCAGATTCAATATCAGGTATAGCTAGCTTCACATTATCAAGCATTCGCCCAGTTATTTGGTTAATCGTAGTTGTGGCACCTGTTGTGATTTGAGACCTAAAAGCTGGCAACTGAAAATATGTCATTAAAAAAGGATAGTATGCACTTCTAATTATCATCATAAAGGCACCAAAACTCATTGGCTCCGAAAGCTCTTTAATTAGCGCGACTTTTCCAACTAATTTTGCGCTACCATTTCTTGAACACATAAGGATATCATTATCTTGTACATACTTTTTTGTGCCAATCTTGCAGTTAACCCTTACGGTATCTGCAAAATCCAATGATGCATTTTGAATATTACTTGAACGTAATACTATCGTTCCCTCATTTGCAACATCATCGGGCTTGTATGTCAAACCATTCCAATACTCAGCAATTTCTGACAGATATTTTTCTTGGTAGCCTTTTGGATTAGTCAGTGGGTCTCCAAACAATTCGACAAATCGAGCTTTGATAAGCTCGTCCAGTTTTTGAAGTTGATTTTTGCGCAATCGAATAATTTCCGATACACGTTCTAAAGCATCAACAGCAGCCAACTGTTGACTAATTTCTGGCACATTGATTTCGATGTCGGATACAATCTTTTTAGATATTTCTTTGAAAGTCGCACCACGACCAAGTGAATTGAGATATGCGGTGTTCCCTTTTAGAAACCAATATAAATATCGATTGTTTATCCTGTCCGAACAGATAAGATTTTTGAATCCTTGGTTACAATACATCTCACAACCCGCAATAGCAACTTTTCCAATTGGCGCTCTCGATGAAAGGATAACAGTTCCAGAGGGGAAAGATGAAAGACCTGTTTTCTTGACTCCAAGCTTAGTTAATTTTCGTGCGCTATCAGTGATAATATATGATTCATCATCTATTTCGGCCGGGGTAATCCATTTCAAATTTCCATCCCAGTATTCTGCAATACCCGTCTTGGGAGTGCTACCTGATACGATTTCACATATCTCGCCAAGTTTGTATTTAGCCATTGTTTTTCTCCCACAAATCCGAAGTTGTATCAGGCGATAAACTTCTGGTGGGAGGCTTTGACGTTGGTTTGGTTGACCATAGCATACTGCATAGTGGTATCAATTTGCGAATGACCGAGGATTTTTTGTACCTGTTCAATCGGCATACCTTTATCTATGGCGCGGGTTGCCATCGTGCGGCGGAATTTATGCGGGTGGATTTTTACCAAATTGACGCTGCGCCCCAGTTCCCGCAGACGAACCTCCACGCCGCTGATTTTTAGGCGGTCATGCGGTGCGTCCAAAGTAACAAACAGGGCGGGGTTGCGGTCCGTACGGTGCTTTAGATAATTTTGTAGGTGCAATTTTGCCTTTGCATCGAAATATACGCGGCGTTCTTTATCGCCCTTGCCAAATACCACACACTCGCGGGCTTCAAAATTCATATCGTCAATGTTCAGATTTACCAATTCACCAACACGGATGCCTGTGGAATACAGCAGGTCGATCATCGCCAAATCACGCGCACAGGCGCAATGGTCGCGCAGTTGCTCAATGGCTTCGTCCGAAATCGTTTCTTTAACCTGTTGTTTTGTCTTGATTTTGTGGATTCGCCGCATAGGGCTTTTGAGGATATAATCCTCTTCTTCCAGCCATGAGAAAAAGCTGGAAATGTTACGGCGAATATTATCCACAGTCACCTTGCCACAGCCGTTGATTTGCTGATACCCCGAAAGATAACTGCGAATTTCTTCCGTGCATATTTTTCGGATGGGCGTGGTAATACTTTGCAGCATTCGCTCCACCGTAACACGGTAATATTGCAGCGTTCTTTCAGAGCAGCCCTCGATTTTCTTGGCATCCAGAAACATTTGCAAATATTCTGCGTTGGAAATTTCCGCTTTTTGCGGTTCGTTTTCTGCCAGATTTTTCAGCAGCACTTCTTGCAGCTTTTTCATCTGGGCAATGCTTAAATATTCCGCCATTTCGTTGAGAATGGTGACGAGTTTTTCTTCCATAATGGTACACTCCTTTTCTGTGTACCATCGTCCTGCCCCGGCATAAGCCCGTATTTACTTATTTTAGCCGAAATATTGCTGCATCAAGCTGTCAAACAAAAGTTGCGCTTCATCAAGGGATTTCTGTACGGCAACTTTTGATTTGTCGACTTGCTTGACAAAGGATGCGAATTGCACCTGAAGTTCAAGCGGTGGAAGTAAGACCGGCAAAGCTTTTAGTTGCCGCATATTAATACTTGCAATTCCAGTAGTTTGCTTTGCGCACCCAAGAAAGTACCTTTTTGCTTTCTGATGCTTTAAATATTCTGCAAAAAAGGTTGGTAGAATTAGTGATTCATTTAAACGAACGCGGAAAATATGATTTTGATGAATACAGTTTTCCAATGGCTCTTTCAGAATCGCTCCTCTGCCGAGTTTATCAGGATCTCCGCCCTCCGTCATCAGCACATCATCGGGTAATAGTCTATACTGTTCAATCTCTTGTTGAGTCGCTTGTATAGTTTTAACTGTGGTCCAATCAATATACCCATCTTTGACGTTAGATACAGCCATATATGGAACTTCTGTCAAGTGCGGTTCTTTAGCTTTCCGTCCTTTTGTAATTCCTGACACAACTTCTGCCAATAAATCAAGCGGTCGCTCCTCCCAAGCCTTAGAGTTTAAAAACATATCACCAAACAATTCAACAAATCGGGCTTTGACGAGTTCATCCAGCTTTTGGAGTTGTTTCTTTTGAGTGTTTATAATCAAATGAACTCTATCCAACACGGAAGCGATTTCGTTCTGCTGTTCGGGAGAATATAGAGGAATTTCATAATCTTTAAGCCATTCTGTACTCATGTTTTTTTGAGCAACACCTTTTGAGGATTGGATGCATTGCTGCTCAAAATAGTCACTATTTAAGATGTGAAAGAGATACTTTTTTGAAATTTTACTTGATTTTAGTCTTAAACACGCAACACGCTGGTTTAGTGCAGCGGGTAACATGTCAGCTTCGAGCATTGCAACCCTTCCGACGTTACCCGTCAATGACATCAGCAGGTCTCCATTTTCAAGCATATACTTGTCTAGCCCGCCTGAATCAAGGGGATAAAATGCAGGTGTTGTATCTTCTATATATCCTTTTTGAACGTTTGCAATACGTATTACCCGAATACCCGAACCTACATAGTTTTCGCTTTTGAACGCAAAACCGTTTAGAACATCACAAACATCGCCGATTTTTATTTTTTGCATTATTTATCCCCACAAATCCGAAGTTGCGTTAGGCGATAAACTTCTGGTGGGAGGCTTTGACGTTGGTTTGATTTACCATAGCGTACTGCATAGTGGTGTCGATTTGCGAATGGCCGAGGATTTTTTGCACCTGCTCGATTGGCATGCCTTTGTCAATAGCGCGGGTAGCCATCGTGCGGCGGAATTTGTGCGGGTGTATTTTTACTAAATTGACGCTGCGCCCCAATTCCCGCAGCCGCACCTCCACACCGCTGATTTTCAAGCGGTCATGTGGGGCGTCCAGCGTGACAAATAGGGCCGGGTTACAGTCCGTGCGGTGCTTTAGATAATTTTGCAGATGCAATTTTGCCTTGGCATCGAAATATACACGGCGCTCTTTATCACCTTTGCCAAACACCACGCACTCGCGGGCTTCAAAATTCACATCTTCAATGTTCAGATTTACCAATTCGCCGACACGGATGCCTGTGGAATACAGCAGGTCAATCATTGCTAAATCACGCGAACAAGCGCAATGATCGCGCAGTTGTTCAATGGCTTCGTCGGAGATGATTTCTTTGACCTGCTGCTTTGTCTTGATTTTGTGGATGCGTCGCATAGGGCTTTTGAGAATATAATCCTCTTCTTCCAGCCACGAGAAAAAGCTGGAAATGTTGCGGCGGATATTATCTACGGTCACTTTGCCGCAGCCGTTGATTTGCTGATAGCCGGAGAGATAGCTGCGAATTTCTTCCGTGCATATTTTTCGGATGGGTGTGGTAATACTTTGCAGCATTCGCTCCACCGTAACACGGTAATATTGCAGCGTTCTTTCAGAGCAGCCCTCGATTTTCTTGGCATCCAGAAACATTTGC
>SKED01000737.1_pt1 | contig 33953 bp, 29 predicted proteins | sample 4826651 | NCBI WGS metagenome assembly SKED01 (sample SAMN11008818, study PRJNA524170) | human gut metagenome | biome: Human fecal sample; material: Feces; isolation source: fecal sample from pouch patient p19 | host: Homo sapiens | place: Israel: Tel-Aviv | collected 2016-06-28 | reverse complement strand
TATCAAAGAGATATGCAGAATCATCAAACCGAAAAGAGCGGGGTATGTATATAACTGACGGAGTAAGATTTAACGCAGATGCAGTAGGCGCGTTTAATATCCTGCGGAAATATCTTTCCGTATCCGGGAAGCAAAAAGAATTGTCCGTAACCGGACTAAAAAATCCAGAAATAATAAAAGTAGCTGTATAGCCGAAAGGCAAGCAGTATTGGTGTTATGGACGCACCCTGAAAAAAGGCGGTATCCCGCCAGATTTCAGATGCTCTGGTAACTTGTTGCCGAGTAGTTCACTATGTATGAATTTGATTTGTAATAATATTATGAGGAAGATGAATCATATCAAAAAGGCGTCTCCATAAAACCGTGGAGGTGCCTTTTCTTTCGGGAAATATGGCAAACGGGTTTACAGAAAGTGTTTCTGTTTTCGGTATTCTGTTGGGGTTAACTTGTAGCGTTTTTTGAATAATCTGCAGAAATAGTCAACGTTATGAAATCCTGTCTCAGAAGAAATGAGACTGACTTTTTTCTCGGTTTTTGAAAGTAACTGACCGGCCTGTTTTAAACGGTAATTAATGAGATAGTTAACCGGCGTTATATGTAAATATTTCCGAAACAGATTCAAAGCGGTACTCTTACTGACCATTGCCTGTTTTGCAATGTCATCCAATGAGATACTCCGTGAGTAATTCAGGTGGATAAATTGCATCATGAGCTGTAAACGGGCTTGAGAAGCAGTGGAATACTCCTGGTGTTCTTTCGGGTATGAAATGTCGGTATTTTCAGATATCTCCAGCCAGAGATTCTGAAGGAGAGAACTGGTAAGGAGTTCTTTGGTTGAAACGGAATCCTGTGCAGAAATAATTTGCCGCATGACAGATAAAACCTTTGCCTGCCAGCATATTTCTTTATGAAATATGAGAAATGGCAGTGGGGAAGAAATAATCGGAAGAATATATTTCTGATAAATCAGGCTGTCGCGAGGGGCAATAAAAGAAGGCATAAATACGAAATTGGGAATGATGGCTTTTGATGGAGAATAAAGGCGATGGAGTACCTTTGTATTAATGAAGATCCCATTTCCTTCGGTTAAATTAAATCGGTCTTCTCCAATCCATAAAGTAACGGTTCCGGATTCAATAAAAATAAATTCCAATTCTGTATGCCAGTGCCATTCGATACAGTTGAAATCAAAAACTGACAGATCTTCATAATAAAACTGGAAAGGATAGCTATTGCTTCCGTGCAAAACTGCCTCCATCAGATCTTCATCTGTAATGATTTTCGTATAGGTTGTATTTATATTCATAGAAACTTCCTTCTTTGAAACATACTTTACGATATTATACAATAAATATCAGAAATAATTCAATGAAAACAATAGAATTATAATATATAATTCAATAAGAAATGAGGTGAAAGGGCATGATGTTCAAATGGTTACATAAAAGTAAAATAAGGATGGTGATTCCTGATATTTTATGAAAACAATGGTGAAGATAGAGAATTCTGTATCCGGAAAGAGTCTTTCTATATATGTAGACAGTACGAATAAAGTAAATGAATTAATGCTCGATCTGATAGAGGCAGGATTTACCGTTAACTATGAGCCTCGTTATATATCGGGAAATTATGAAGGATGCTTTCTGTGTGAGGATGGAAATGTGATTAAAATATGTTGTAGAAAACAAAAGGAGTGATGACTATGCCAAATTATCAGAAAACAAAAAGAGCCTGTTATATGGGATTTATTACACAGGCAATTGCAGCTAATTTTGCACCATTGTTATTTTTAAAATTTCATCATGATTATCAGATTACACTTGGAAAAATCGCATTGATTTCTACCTGCTTTTTCCTTACACAGTTGTTGGTAGACCTGTTTTGTGCAAAGTTTGTGGACAAAATAGGGTATCGTATCTGTATTGTTGCTTCTGAGGTATGTTCCGCAGCAGGATTGGTGGGTCTGGCTTTTATGCCGGATCTTTTGCCGGAACCGTTTGTCGGAATTATTCTGAGTGTGATTGTATATGCAGTCGGAAGTGGTCTGATTGAAGTGCTTTGCAGCCCGATCGTGGAGGCGTGTCCATTTGATAACAAAGAGGCAACGATGAGTCTGCTTCACTCTTTTTATTGTTGGGGAGCAGTGGGTACGATTGTGATCTCCACACTGTTTTTTGCAGTGTTTGGCATGGACAACTGGAAATGGCTGGCTGTCTTATGGGCACTTGTTCCGGCCATAAATATCTATAATTTTGCAACCTGCCCGATTGAGCATTTTGTAGATGAGGGGCAGGGGATGGGAATAAAGGAACTGTTTCGCAAATCTTTTTTCTGGCTTTCTATATGCTTAATGATCTGCTCCGGTGCATCAGAACTGGCTATGGCACAATGGGCATCTGCTTATGCAGAGGCTGCCCTGGGACTGTCAAAGACAATTGGCGATCTGGCCGGTCCCTGCATGTTTGCTGTTACAATGGGAATCAGTCGTGTGATTTTCGGAAAATATGGTGCGAAAATGGACCTGATGAAATTTATGACCGGATCCGGAATTTTATGTGTGATATGCTACCTGCTGGCTTCTGTTTCGTCGAATCCGATAACAGGTTTGATTGGATGTATTATCTGTGGCTTTTCTGTTGGGATTATGTGGCCCGGCACAATCAGTATTTCATCAGAAAGATTTCCGGCAGGTGGAACGGCTATGTTTGCTTTGCTTGCTATGGCGGGGGATCTGGGTGGAAGCATAGGTCCGGGGATTGTTGGACGTGTTACACAAAGTGCTGGAGACAATATTCGTGCGGGTATGGGGGGTGGACTTTTGTTCCCGGTTACTTTATTAATCATGCTTTTTATTTTTGCAAGGCAAAAGAATCATAAATGAAATCTTTTTCCCAAAAGTGGGAAAAAGGCTGAGAATAGTCAACGGCGGATAATGATGTCCGCCGTAAATTTATTCCTGTTTATTTATTGAAGCCAAGATACCTTTGGCCAGTGCGATACTAATCTGTGGGTACAATTCCTGAATTTCCTGATATTTTTCTTCGATCAATTCCGGCTCATCTGCCCAGACATCCTCATAGATTTTTATAGCCTTTTTGAAATGGGTTTTAGCCTGTGAGATATTTGCTGTAATCAGGCGGCGTAATTGTTGATCTGCGGGATACTGTCATTGGTGTAAAGCAGCTTATACTGTTCCAGTAGCAAGATACCCTTTTCCATATGTCCTTTTGCAAATTCTGTCTGACCGTTTATGCGATAAAGACCTCCAAGATTGGCATGAAGGTTGGAAACAAGGTGGGCATTACCGTCTGTGGTTTCTTTGATTTGCGCAAGTGCTTCTTTTTCCAGCTTGATGGCTTTTTCTGGTTTTGTTTCCATTGTTGCCTGGTAATCCAGCAACAGTGCACGGTCAGAAGAGGTGCCATGATTATTTCCTTTCAAAAGTTGTTTCAATTCCCGGATAATTTCTTTCATACCTTTCTGGTAGTGGTATTTCTCTATATATGGGAAGACATCCTCTAAAAATAGAAGGTATTTGGACATATCATCTTTATCAATCAGGTGAATGATATTTTCCACTGTCTGGAACATTTTTTGTAATAGTTGACTTCCGTGCCGTGCATCAAACATATTTTTTGAAGAGAATCCAATAAAGTGTGGCAGGTTGTGACGGAAGGTCTGGTTTCAGAAAGGGCGATTTCCTGAATCATTGGGTGCAGGGAAGTGGTATGCCGGGTGTTTGCCTGTATAAAACCTGTCTCAATCAGGTCATTGAATGTCATTTAAAGTAGTTTGTCCAAGCCAGTCAGCAAAGATACGGGCGGAAATACCGGCAGGAGGCAGAAAACACAGATCACGCATAATATCCTGTTGTTCTTGTGAAATGGAATAAAGGGAGAACAGGGTGAGAATATGGTTATAGTAAGTTGCCTTGCTGCAGTCAGTCATCAGTGGCAGAAGATTTTGCTGTATTGTTTCAGCCAGTTTTTCCTGCTTACTTGGTTTGGCATAGTAAGTAGAGATTTTAGGGCTGATCTTCGCCTGTCCTGTCATCCACCGGCAGACAAGCCCATTATCAAAAGAAAAATCTTTGCTTTCCGGGCTGTCCATAAAATCCTCAAATATTTCATATAAAAATTCAGGCTGGCTCATCTGGTTACTTTCGCTGATATGATTTTTTAAACATGTCATTATAGAGCTAAAATCGCATCGATCCAATTGCAATCCCACCTTTCTGTTATGATTAAAACACCAATAACGGAGGTGTATGCAATGGAAACAAGAAAAGTTATTTTAGAACTGCGCACAAAAAGAGGCTTATCCCAGGACGAACTGGCTGAGAAGGTTATGGTCACGAGGCAGGCGGTATCTCGCTGGGAAAACGGTGAGACAGTTCCAAACACAGAAACTCTCAAATTTTTATCCAAGGAATTTGATGTTTCGATCAACACACTGCTTGGTGAGCCAAGAAAGCTTGTCTGCCAGTGCTGCGGAATGCCGCTTGAAGATGATTCGATCATAGGCCGTGACAGCGATGGCAGCCTGAATGAAGATTACTGCAAATGGTGTTACGCTGACGGTACCTATACCTACAGCGATATGGACGAACTGATCGATGTCTGTGTCAGAAATATGGTAAGCGAAAATTTCACAGAAGAACAGGCGCGCTCATACATGAAGGAACTGCTCCCGAACTGGTTCTCTATAAAAAAAGGTAAGCTGCCGTAAACAGCAGAAGAGCTACAAACTACCCAATTGTTCTACTGATAGCATAAGGTTATGAATAGAAAAAGTCTAAGTTATCACTTATGATAAAAAAATAACAATAATGATAAAAAAATAACAGATAAATTTCTAGTGAAAAAGCCTTGTTTCATAAAAAAAGCCATTCTTTTTGATAAAAATATACAATAATAGCTGGATAAAATAAATGATTTGTGCTACATTTATATAGACAGTAATTATAGAACCAAATTATCGAAATTTTATTGTTTTTTTCTTAACAGTGCAGAGGGGGAAAGAAAGGATAAAAAAGATAAGTATGCAGGTTCAAATATTTCATAAGGAAGGTGAGCAATTGGAAAACTATACTAAGTACAAGCTGAAAAGCAGTGATGAACTTACATCAGTGCTGAACGGCAGGGACAACCTGTTTGTGATTGCCTGCAACAAGTGTTTCAAAGAATTTGAAACCGTTGACGAACCAGATTGCGGAGAGTTCCTGGAATTTGCTGCGGAGCAGGGAAAAACCGTCACAGGCAGTGCAAAATTTGATTTCTTATGCAATAAGATGCACACAGAAAGAAAATTACAGGATCTGATTCCAGAAGGTACAGAGAATGTAGTAGTAATTTCCTGTGGTCTTGGTATTCAGACTGTTGCGGATCTGGCTGGCAAGCCGGTTATTGCCGCAAGCAATACCCTTAACTACAGAGGCCATCATGGCATGGCACTTACGAAGAAGAGCTGTGATGCATGTGCACAGTGTTATCTGAACGTTACCGGAGGCGTCTGTCCTATCGTCGACTGTTCTAAGAGTCTTGTAAATGGACAGTGCGGCGGAGCAAAGAACGGAAAATGCGAAGTGGATCCGAACAAGGACTGTGCATGGGAAAAAATCTACCAGAGACTGGCAAAACAAGGCCGTCTGGAAGAATTCCTCAATCAGCCGGTGCAGGTTCGTGATTTCTCCAAAGTTAATTTCAAGGTTATCAATGATTATGTCAAATCTATCAGAGATAACAGACTGAACGGATACTATGGCGGTGTTCATCCATCAGAACACAAGGAATTCAGTGAGCATATCGATCTGAAGAGATTCCCGGATCCGAAGACCGTTGTGATCTCCATGTCACAGCATCTGGGAGCTCCGGCTAACCCGATCGTTCAGGTAGGCGACACAGTGAAAGTCGGCCAGAAGATCGCTGAAGCAGCCGGATTTATCAGTGCGCCGGTACATTCCAGCGTAAGCGGAACTGTAGTAGCTGTTGAACCTCGTATGCATGGTACAAGAGGCAGTGAAGTGATGGCAGTTGTCATCGAATCAGACGGAAAGAATACTCTGCACGAATCCGTACATCCTCATAAACCTTTAGATGAACTTACACCAGATGAGATCATTGAGATTGTAAAAGAAGCAGGAATCGTTGGTATGGGTGGAGCAGGTTTTCCGACCTGTGTCAAACTGAAACCAGCCAAACCAGTTGATACCATTCTCCTCAATGGATGCGAATGTGAGCCATATTTAACAGCAGACCACAAGGTTCTCCTTGAGTTTGCAGATGACATTATTTTTGGTCTGAAAGCAATCCTCAAGACAACAGGTGCCGGGAAGGGTATCATTGTCATCGAGGATAACAAGCAGGATGCCATCGAATTAATGCAGGAAAAAGTTGCCGACATCGGAAACATGGAAGTTTTTGTTGCAAGAACCAAATACCCACAGGGTGCTGAAAAAACTCTCATCAAGCGCGTTATGGGCAGAAAGGTTCCGAGCGGCGGTCTCCCGGCAGATGTTGGCGTTATCGTAGATAATATCAGTACCGTAAAGGCAATCTCTGATGCGATCCAGAAAGGTATGCCGCTGATCGAGCGTGTTACAACAATCACAGGCGAGAAGATCAAGAATCCTGGCAACTTTATCATCAAGATCGGTACAAGCGTAAGAGATCTGATCGATTATTGTGGTGGATTTACAGATGATGACGTACTGGTCAAGATGGGCGGACCAATGATGGGATTCCCTCTGAATACACTGGATGTACCAATGATGAAGGGATCCAACGGTATCATCGCTATTGATACAGATGAGACAAAAGAGCAGCCATGTATCAAATGTGGACGCTGCGTAGACGTATGTCCGATGGAGCTTTCTCCTCTGTATTTCGTAAAATATGCCAAAGAAGAGAACTGGCAGGGCATGAAAGACATGAGCGTTATGGATTGTGTTGAATGTAGATGCTGTCAGTACATCTGTTCTTCCAAGATTCCGATCATTAACAGTATCAAAGCCGGAAAAAATGCAGTAAGGGGGATGAAGTGATATGTTGATTACCCAGTTAAAAGCAAAAGAAACGATCACATCACTGGCAGCCGGAAAAAAGGTTTTTATCATTAACTGCCACGGATGTAAAGAAGTTCGTTTTCCGGAAAAAGAAGCTGTTGAACTTCAGAAGGAACTTGCCGCTGAAGGAAATGTAACAGGGATCATGACAACTGATTATATCTGTAATCCGGAAAATATGGAATTACGTCTTAAGAAACATATGAGCAAGATCCAGGAAGCAGATCTGGTTCTGGTATTCTCCTGCGGTGTTGGAGTGCAGACCGTTGCGGAATATCTGGATGACAAGATGGTCTGTGCAGCCTGTGATACATACCCGGTACCTGGTTTCCAGGGTGTGACACCATTAGAGTACAAATGTGACCAGTGTGGTGAATGCTACCTGAATCTGACAGGTGGAATCTGCCCGATCACAGCATGTTCCAAGAGTCTTGTCAACGGCCAGTGCGGCGGTTCCAAGAACGGAAAATGCGAAGTAGACAGTGAGATGGAATGTGGATGGGAACGCATCTACAGACGCCTGAAAGAGATCGGACGCCTTGACGCACTGAAATGCCCGACACAGATTCATAATTTTGCGACAGATGATGAAGTAAAATAATCAGAAGCCTGATAAATTATAATTTATAATGATTGGAGCAATGTACAATGAAAATGAAAGAATTATTCGACCGTGGTGAATTTGTAGTTTCAGCAGAAGTAGGACCGCCGAAAGGAATCCATGTAGATGAACTGGTAGAGGAAGCCAAAACATATCTCAAAGGTGTTCATGCAGTTAACGTAACAGATAACCAGTCTTCTGTTATGCGTCTTGGCTCTCTTGCAATGTGTAAAGTACTTAAGGATGCAGGAATGGACCCGATCTTCCAGCTTGCATGTCGTGACAGAAACCGTATCGCTCTGGAGTCTGATCTCTTAAGTGCTGCAATGTTCGGTATTGAGAACATTCTCTGCCTGACAGGCGACCATACAAAGATGGGCGATCATCCGCAGGCAAAACCGGTATTCGACCTTGACTCTGTATCTCTTCTTCACACAGTGAAGCTCCTGGAGTCTGGTGTAGACCTTGGTGGAAATGAACTGGTTGGTGAGCCGCCGAAGTTCTCCAAGGGTGCAGTTGTATCTCCGTGTAGCGATTCCGTTGATGCACAGCTTGCCAAGATGGAAAGAAAAGTTGCAGCAGGTGCAGATTACTTCCAGACACAGGCTGTATTTGAGCCGGAGAAATTCATCAAATTCATGGAAAAAGCAAAACAGTTCGGCAAACCGGTACAGGTTGGTATCATCATTCCGAAGTCTGTTGGAATGGTAAGATTCATGAACAATAACGTTGCCGGCATTCATGTTCCGGATGAAATGATCGAAGAACTGAAAGCAGACAAAGAAAAGACAAAAGCAGGTATCACAGGTGTTGAGATCGCTGCACGTATCATCAAAGAGTGCAAGCCATACTGTCAGGGTGTACATATCATGGCACTTGGCTGGGAATCCAAGATTCCGGAGCTTCTGAAACTGGCTGAGATCTAAAAGATAAAAACGTGGTCAGTGTGATCACGAATTATGAAAGAGAGTTGTTCGAATTTCGGATGCATAGTTTGTACCGGAGGTTGGGCAACTCTTTTTATGTAATAGGAAATTACTCCGTAATGTTCCTGTAACTACTGTTATAAAAAATGCACAAACATAAAGTTTTATTTTTGTTCATTAATTTAACACAAAATCATTGACTATATGTGGAAATTGCGTTAATATAATTAATGCAAGGAGACGGAAATAAAGAATATAACAAAAAAACCAGTAAATAATAGGCGGTTTAAGTTCATTGAAAAAACTAACGGAGGAAGCTATGAGAAGAGGAATGAACAGCATGGAAATGCAGAAAAACAATCGTATCCTTGTTTTGAAAACTCTTCAGGAAAAAGGCATGATGACCAGAGCAGAACTGGCAGTTGAGTTGAATCTGCAAAAAGCAACAATCACAAACATTATCAATGAGTTTTATGAAATGGGAATTGTTGAAGTTAATGGTGAAAGTGCTGCCGGACGAAGAGGTGAAAAGCTAATTTTAAAACTGGACGATGTTTTTACAATGTCTATAGGGATCACCCGTAAGGATTACCAACTTGCGATTTTTGACTTTAGTGGAAATATACTGAAACATAACCGCTGTTATTTCAAAAGAGAAAATGATTTTGCAGGAGTTGTGGAAAACCTTAAAGCCGATGCACTAAAGATGGTAGAGGAATATGGGAATGATCGTATTCTTGGAATCTGTCTGGCAGTTCCGGGACTGTTTATTAACAGACCCGAGCGAAATGAAGAGATTTTTATGGTTTCTGAATTTGAAGAATTAAGCCAGATAAGTGTCAAGGCAGAACTGGAGAAAGCACTGGGAAGAAAAGTTCTGATAAAGCATGATGCAAAGTTATCTGCATTTGCAGAATGGAGATGTGCAGAAGAAATCAAAGGTGAAGAGAGAGCCAGCCTGGTAGTTGTACGATCCAGAGGTTTTGGTATTGGTACCGGATGTGTGGTTAATGGAAATATTATGAATGGACATCTGGGACTCGCCGGTGAGGCCGGATACATGGGTATTAATTATAACCAGGTAAAAGGCGGAAGAGAAGGAACCTTTGAATACTGTGCCGGATCAGAAAGTGTGACGCGATATGTAAAGGAGAGACTGTTTGAATTTCCAGACAGTGTTTTGGATGAAAACTGTACATATATGGAAGTTTTTGATGCATACCGAAAAGGCGATGAACTGGCAACCTGGGCAGTACACAAAGTTGCCTGGATGTTGGGATATGGAATTGCAAATATTATATATCTGATCAATCCGGACTGTATTATCATAGGACCGGATTACCCGAATACAGAAGATTTTGTGAAAAAAGTTCGGGAATCTATCAGAAATTTTGTTCCGTCATTTGTAGAAGAAAACGCTTCTATACGTTATTCCAAAATCAGTCAGGACTCTTTTTTGTTAGGTGGTTTTTATTATACATTCGAAAGTCTTTGTAAAAAAGATAACATTTTTGAACTTATTCGAAGTGCAAAAGAAGCATAGAGCAAAAAGCCTGTAAACAGGTAATGAACAAGTACTGATCATCTGATCATAAATCCGGGGGTCGTATGGTGGAATCCGGAGTTCACTAGGAAAATTCGGGTAAATTATGATCAGAAGATAAAATAAACGAGAATATGTGTAAAAAAGGAGAAGGATCACATGAAGAAAAGAAACATTATAATCGCAATGGTACTTGCAATGGCAATGACAACAGTTGGGGGAGCAACAGTATTCGCAGCAGATGAAAAAGCAGAAGGCAATGATTACACAATCGCATACGTTCCGACAACCATGAACAACCCATTCTGGACTGCTATGATGGGCGGTATCAAAGAAGAGATGGAAGCAAAAGGAATGGACGTTGACAAACAGCTTGTTACAGTTGATGCAAACAGTGATCAGGCAACAATGAACAACTATGTTAACGATTTAATTGCTCAGCAGGTTGATGCAATTATTCTTGCACCTATGGATTGTACAGCAGTTACAGAAGCATTAACAGCCTGTGAAGAAGCAGGAATTCCGGTTATCAATGTAGATACAGCAGTAGATGCTACAGACAAAGTAGTTAGTATTATTGCTTCTGATAACTACAAAGCTGGTGTAGAGTGCGCAGAAGATATGATGAGCAAACTGGATAAAGGTGCTAAGATCGCTGTAATGAATCAGCCATCAGGAACAGCTTGTGTTCAGCGTGAAAAAGGTTTCCTTGATACGGCTGGTGATTATTTTGAAATCGTATCTACAACAGATACAGAAGGTGATACAGCAAAAACAATGACAGCAGCAGAAGATGTTTTAACAGCAGATGATGATCTTGCAGGATTCTTCTGTATCAATGATATGGGAGCTCTCGGATGTGTACAGGCAGCTCAGGCAGCAGGAAAAGAAGATCTTTTAATTTATGGTGTTGATGGTAACCCGGACTTCATGGGATATGTTGCTGATGGTTCCGCTACTGCATCTGCAGCTCAGCAGCCATCTGTAATCGGACAGAAAGCACTGGATGCTGCTATCGATACTCTGGATGGTAAAGAAGTAGAACATGATCAGGTTGTAGACGTAGTGCTGATCAACAAAGATAACATTGCTGATTTTGATGTAACTGACTGGCAGTAATTTTTAGTCCGTTATTGCCCTGTAATATCGGAAGGGTGAAATGAAATACAGACTGCCAGAGACAAAAATCTCTGGCAGTTTTTCAGAGGAGCACAAATATGCAAAAAGAACTTTTACGCATGGAAAACATAGTAAAAACCTTTCCTGGTGTTAAAGCATTGAATAATGCGGCAATTACAGTTCATGCCGGAGAGGTTATGGGATTTATGGGTGAGAATGGAGCCGGTAAATCTACATTAATGAATGTTCTGGGTGGTGTTTTTCCGGCAGATTCAGGAGAAATATATATAGAAGGAAAAAAAGTAGAAATTAATTCCATTCATGAATCACAGGCTCTTGGAGTAGCATTTATCCATCAGGAGCTTGCATTGGAACCATATCTTACGATAGCAGAGAATATTTTTCTTGGCAGAGAAATAAAAAACTCTCTTGGGCTGGTTAGTAAGGACAAAATGGCAGAGGCAGCAAAACCGTTTCTTGAGAGGGTTGGTTTGACAGTAGATCCCAATGAATATGTGGGAAGACTTTCTATTGGACAGCAGCAGATGGTGGAAATCGCGAAATCATTTTCACTGAATGCAAAAATTTTGATTTTGGATGAACCGACATCTTCTCTTTCTGAAAAAGAAGTAGATGTGTTATTTGATACAGTAAGAGATCTCAAGAAGCAGGGCATGGGAATTATTTTCATTACCCATAAGATGGCAGAAGTATTCCAGCTCTGTGATGCAGTCACAATCATGCGTGACGGAGAATTTATGGGATCTCGTCAGTCTTCGGAATGTACGGACAGTGAACTGATCTCATTGATGGTAGGTCGTGATCTGGGAAATTATTATGTACGTACATACAATGAACCTGGAAAAGTTATGATGGAAGTTAAGAATATCAATGCAGGAAAAAGAGCAGTAGACTGCAGCTTCCAGGTAAGAAGCGGAGAAATTCTGGGATTTTATGGACTGGTAGGAGCAGGACGGTCGGAGCTTATGAAAGCGATTATGGGTCTTGATCCGATGGATTCAGGAGAGATTTTCCTGAATGGTGAAAAGATAAAAGAACATAATCCGATGCATATGCAGAAACATGGTATTGCACTTGTTCCGGAAAACCGAAAAACGGAAGGTCTGTTACTGAATAGTTCCATTAAGTTTAACATGACGCTTGCAGTACTGGATAAATTTATTAAAAAACTGGTAGTAAATACCAAAACAGAAGATGAAATTACAGATGATGGAATTGAGAAACTTCATATAAAAACTCCTTCATCCCTTGTAAACTGTTCTACGCTTTCCGGTGGAAACCAGCAAAAGGTATTACTTGCAAAATGGCTGGCTACTAATCCGAAAATCTTGATTCTGGACGAGCCGACAAGAGGTATTGATGTAGGTGCAAAAGCAGAAATTTATACGATCATCAATAATCTGGCAAAACAGGGGCTGGCAATTATTCTGATTTCATCAGAGATGCCGGAAGTAATGAATATGAGCGATCGTATGATAATTATGCGAGAAGGTCATATCATGGGCGAGTTGAGACATGATGAGTATGAGCAGGAACGGATTTTGAAGTATGCTATGGGGGTATCCAACAATGAATAAAAAGAAATCACAAAGTTATGTAGGCAGAGCCGTAAAGGATTACTTTACGCAAAACTGGGGAATCTTATTAGGATTACTGATTCTCTGTGTAATATTTTCTGTTTTTGGTAATAACTTCCTGACACAGAAAAATATTTTGAATCTTTTAAGAACATGTGCAACAAACTGTTTTCTGGCCATTGGTGTTCAGATGGCAATCATTCTTGCAGGTATTGATCTGACGGGTGGTGCACTTGCAGCATTGAGTGGTGTTATGACGGTTGCAGCTTTTCAGTGGTGGGGATTTCCGGTACAGATTGCTGTGATCCTGGGAGTCGCAATTGGTGCAGTGATTGGTCTCTTGAATGGTGTCATCATCGCTTACACAGGAATTCATCCGTTTGTTGTAACACTTGCAATGCAGTCTTTCTGTCGTGGTACAGCATATCTTGTAGCAAATGGCTCACCGGTAACCGCTTACGGTAATGCCGGATTTGCAAAAATCGGACAGGGTTCTCTTGGACCTGTACCACTTCCGGTTGTATATATGATCATATTCCTGGTCCTGGATTACTTTTTCCTGAATAAAACCCAGACAGGACGTCATATTTATGCAGTTGGAGGTAATGAAGTATCTGCACGTTTCTCTGGTATTAATGTAAAGAAAATCAAAATTCTCGTATGGACGATCAGTGGAACTCTGGCAGGCTTCTGTGGAGTAGTTCTGGCATCCAGACTGGCATCAGGACAGCCATCTACAGGTGAAGGATATGAAACAGATGCCATCGCAGCAGCAGTACTCGGAGGAACTTCATTCTTTGGAGGAACTGGTTCCGTAGGCGGACTTTTAATTGGTGTACTGATCATCGGATTAATCTCTAATGGATTAAACCTGATGCATGTAAACTCTTACTGGCAGTATGTATTAAAGGGAATCATCATCATTGCAGCAGTTTATGTAGATATGGTAAAACAGAAAAAACAGAACGCAGCAAAATAAAATTCGTAAAGGAGTTAAATAAATGGACAGCAAGAAGAAAAAAGAATTGGAATTATGGGCTGCAAGAATTAGAAAAACAGCATTACAGACAATCCAGACTGCAGGTTCCGGACATATCGGAGGTTCTTTCTCCATCTGTGATATTTTGTCAGTACTGTATTTTGACAAAATGAATGTAGATCCGGACAATCAGAACAAAGCAGATCGTGACAGAATGGTGCTCTCAAAAGGACACTGTTCACCGGCTATGTATGCAACACTGGCACTGAAAGGATTTTTCCCAGTTGAACATCTCGCTACTTTCCGTACTTTGGAAAGTGATCTTTCAGGACACGTTGAGATTCACGTACCAGGTGTAGATATGTCAGCAGGATCTCTTGGACAGGGACTGTCAACTGCTCTGGGAATGGCAATGTATGCAAAGGCAAATAAAGTTGGAAATCGTGTATTCTGTATCATGGGAGATGGAGAAATTCAGGAAGGTCAGGTATGGGAAGCTGCAATGTGTGCAGGATTTTACAAAACAGATAATCTGATCGAATTTGTAGATAACAATAATCTTCAGTTGGATGGATCGCTGGAAGAAGTTATGTCTCCATATCCAATCGGTGATAAATTTAAGGCATTTGGATGGAATGTGATCGAGATTGACGGACATGATGTAGAGCAGATTGCAGATGCAGTGGAATTGGCTTCAGTGGTTACCGGAAAACCGACTGTAATTGTTGCACATACTGTTAAAGGAAAAGGCGTTTCCTTATTCGAAGATAATGTTGATTTCCACGGTGGACAGCCAAAACCGGAACAGTGGCCTGAATGCTTTGCTGAACTGGATGCTAGACTTGCGGAACTGGAGGGTTGATAAATGGGAGAGAATATTTCAACAAGAGTAGCTTATGGACGTGCATTAGCTGAATTTGGAGCAGATGAAAATATTTATGTGTTTGATGCGGATTTAAAGAAATGTACGATGACACTTTATTTTTCAGAAAAGTACCCGGAACGTTTTTATAACATTGGTATTGCAGAAGCGAATATGGTGGATGTTGCAGCTGGCTTTGCAACCTGTGGAGCAACAGCACTGGTACATACATTTGCTATTTTTGCAGCAGGACGTGTGTATGATCAGGTAAGAAATAATGTATGCTATCCGGGATTAAATGTGAAGGTAGTAGGAAGCCATGCCGGACTGACAGTAGGTGAAGACGGAGCAACACATCAGAGTCTGGAAGATATCAGTCTGATGCGTACAATCCCGGGAATGACAGTTATCGTTCCGTGTGATGCAAATGAAACCCGTCTGGCTACAAAAGCAATGCTGGATTTCCAGGGGCCATGTTACTTCCGTACAGGACGTCCGGCAGTAGAATGTGTTACAGATACGATTGAGGATTATTCATTTGAAATCGGCAAAGGCGTGCAGCTGAAAGACGGAAAAGATGTTACGATCATCGCCTGTGGTCTGATGGTACAGGAAGCATTAAAAGCACACAAAATTCTGGAAGATGAAGGAATCAGTGCAAGAGTTATTGATATGCATACGATTAAACCAATCGACCGTGAGATTATTTTGAAGGCAGCAGAAGAAACAGGAGCAATTGTTACGGCTGAAGAACATAATGTGATTGGCGGTCTTGGCGCAGCTGTAGCAGAAGTTCTGGTACAGAATGAGAGTGTTCCGACAGAATTTGTTGGTGTTCAGGATACATTTGGTCATTCTGCATCTCCTGCAACTCTGTTAAAACATTATGGTCTGACTCCGGAAAATATTGCTGCAAAGGCGAAAAAAGCAATCTCCAGAAAATAAATCAAGGAAAGAAATGGTTGAATATATGGCAGAAAGTTATGTAATAGGAGTAGACTTCGGAAGTGATTCTGTTCGTGCACTTGTCGTAAACACAGAAACAGGCGAAAATATTGGACAGGGTGTCGCGTATTATTCCAGATGGAAAGCAGGACTTTATCAGCATCCGGAGCTGAGTATTTTTCGCCAGCATCCATTAGATTACCTCGAGTCTCTGGAAGAGTGTATCAAAAAAGCACTGACAGATATTACAGAAAAACAAAAAAATCATATCATAGGGATTGGAGTAGATACTACGGGATCTACTCCGGTTCCGGTAGACAAAGACGGTACACCTCTGGCATTGTTGGATGAATTCTCTGAAAATGAAAATGCCATGTTCTTTCTCTGGAAGGATCATGCAGCAGCCGCTGAGGCAGACGAAATAAACCGATTATTCAGAAATAACAGTGAGAATGATTATACTAAATATCAGGGAGATTATAGCGCAGAATGGTATTGGGCTAAAATACTTTATGCAGTAAGAAATGATGCTTCTGTCCGTGAAGCTGCCTATACCTGGGAAGAGCATTGTGATTGGATCACTGGTGTTCTCTGTGGAGAAACGCGACCGGACAAAATATATCATAGTGCCTGTGCTGCCGGTCATAAGGCATTATGGCACAGCGAATGGGATGGATTGCCGGCGGCAAGTGTTCTGGAAAAGCTGAATCCGTATCTTGTTCTGGTAAGGGAAAGATATGGAAAAGCACCTCAGCCATCCACAGAAAAGGTCGGAACGCTTTCAAAGGAATGGGCAGAAAAGCTTGGATTAAAGGAGAGCATTGTAATTTCAGGAAGCTCATTTGATGCTCATGCAGGTGCAGTAGGGGCTGGAATTGCAGAGAAAACTTTCGTGTGTACAATGGGAACCTCCTGTGTAGATATGTTTGTTGAAAAAGCAGAAAATCTCAAAGGTAAAAATATTCAGAGCTACTGCGGGCAGGCTGAGAACTCAATTTTGCCGGGGTATGTAGGAGTGGAGACAGGACAGGCTGCTTTTGGTGATATTTTTGCATGGTTCAAACGTCTTTTGGAATGGCCGTTAAATCAGCTTTCACAAATCAGAGAATCCGATATTTCAGAAGAACTATATATAAAAGTCAAGGATCAGATTCTTCTTATGCTACAGGAAGAAGCAGAAAGACTTCCAGATGAACCATTTCCTGTTGCACTGGACTGGTTTAATGGGAGACGATATCCGAATACGGATGATGCCCAGAAGTCAGCAATAGTTGGTTTATCATTGGGAATGGATGCTCCTTATTTATACAGAAGTCTGGTGTTTGGAGCGGTGTGCGGTTTGTATCGACTGATAGAAGGCTTTGAAAAACAGCAGATTAACATTGAAAAAATCATTGCAGTGGGTGGCATTTCAAAGAAATCTCCATATGTGATGCAGATGTTATCAGATTTAAGCAACCGTGAGATATGTATTCTGGACAGTGACCAGACATGTGCACAGGGAGCTGCCATGTATGCGGCAGTAGCAGCAGGAATTTATGAGAATCTGGAAACTGCGGCAGGTTATATGGCGGCAAAGTGTATTAAAACTTATAAACCAAATTCTGAAAAGAAAGAATGGTACAGAAAACATTATCAGGAGTATTTGAATTTAGCAGAAGCTGTTAATACTTTGAATGTTTTTGAATAAGACTGTTATGAATAACAATAAAAGACTCCTTCGGGCAATGTCATTAAGTTAGTATGACGCATAAAGATCTCTATATCTGAAATGGTATAGGGGTCTTTTTATTTTTCGAAAACAGTTGACATTTATATTAATGTGTGCGGCCGATTTCGCTACGGATTGATAATAAAGGCAGCGAAATCGGCCCTTGTAATTAAGAAAAACTTAATTACAGGGAGGTGTCATATGAAACCGAAACACATTAAAAAAGTTTTGATGTCAGAAATCAATAAAGTTGCAAACAATCCGAAGGACTATTGCTTTCATCCTGATACGGACTTTACCCGAAAACGGAAAATTTCTATGAAAGCAATGTTAACAGGAATTATCGGTATGGGAAGCGGCAGTCTTACAAATGAATTAATAGACTTTTTTCACGCTTCCCCTCAAATGCCCACACCATCTGCTTTTTTACAGCAGAGAAGTAAGATTAAGCCTGAAGCTTTCCGTTCCATATTTGACGGCTTTAACGAAACAATTACGAAAGGTTTTTCAGAAAAGATGCCTATATTTGCTGTTGACGGTTCAGACATTCAAATTGCTACAAACCCTGGGGATACTGGATCATATTATCCTGGAAGCAACGGACAAAAAGGATATAATCTTTTACATTTAAATGCACTGTATGAGATTGATTATCATATTTATGCAGATTCAATTATCCAGAAAAGCAAAAATTGTAATGAACATAAGGCTCTTCAGGAAATGGTTGATCGATCGACCATACCAGAAGCTCTTATTATAGCAGACCGGGGTTATGAATCTTATAATAGTATGGCACATATTCAGGAAAAGGGCTGGTACTTCTTGATACGTATTAAAGATGGACATGGAAGTATAAAAAGCAACCTGGAACTTCCAAAAGAAAAGCTTTTTGATCTGAAGATAAATCTTAACATTACAAGGAAACAGTCAAAAGAAGTAAAGGAACTGCTAAAGGATAAGAACCATTATCGGTATCTTCCTTCCAATGTGAATTTCGACTATTTACCTGCAAAAAGTAATTATAAAGATCCAGCCTCGTTTTATGGATTGTCTTTTAGGATTGCAAGATTCCAAATTTCAGAAGATACTTATGAAACCGTCCTTACAAATTTGGATAAGGAACAATACCCTCTTGAAAAATTAAAACAGCTTTATGCTTTAAGATGGGGAATTGAAACATCTTTCAGAGATTTAAAATATACTATTGGAATGTTGGATTTTCATTCAAAAAAGGTGATGTGTATCCAACAGGAAATCTATGCACATCTAATCATGTATAATTTTGCACAAATGATTACCTCGCACGTAGTCATTGAAAAAAAGCAAAGAAAATATACATATAAAGCCAACTTCTCAGTTGCGTCGCACTTGTGCCGATTATTTTATCGTGGGAAAACGACATCACCTGATTTAGAAACCATTATCGCAAAGAATGTGATTCCCATACGCCCCGATCGTCATGGGGAACGGAAAGCAACTACTAAGATATTTCATGGTTTCTTATATAGAGTAGCATAAATTTGAATAAGTGAATATAGTTTTTTGAGGCAGATGAAAATCTGTCTATTTGTGTTTGGCAAAAATAGAAAACAGGCTGAAGAGAACTCCTCAACCTGTTTCTGGGCAAACGCCAAATCAGCTTGCCTATGATAACTTAATGACATTGTGCTTTTGCAGGGTTTTGCTATTGTTGGAACCGCTTTTCTGATATAATAAATATCAGAAGGGCGGTGTTTTTTATGATGACGAAAAATGCAGATAAAAAAAGAGAACAAATGATGATGTTTTCCATGGATGACATGGTACCTCAAAACCATATGCTGCGATTGATTGATAAAGCAATCAATTGGAACTTTATTTATGATCTGGTTGAAGAAAAATACTGTCCGGATAACGGCCGTCCCAGTATGGATCCCGTTATGCTGATAAAGATACCATTCATTCAGTATCTCTATGGAATAAAAAGCATGCGGCAGACCATGAAAGAGATCGAGGTAAACGTTGCATACCGCTGGTTTCTTGGACTGGACATGCTAGATCCGATACCTCATTTTTCTATATTTGGAAAGAATTATACCCGCCGTTTCAAAGACACAGACCTTTTTGAGCAGATCTTTTCAAAGATATTGGAAGACTGTATGAAATATAATCTTGTAAATACAGGACAGATCTTCGTGGATGCAACACATGTAAAAGCCTGTGCAAACAGTAAAAAAATGCGGAAAAGAGTTGCACATGAACAGGCGCTCTGGTATGAAGAAGAATTAAATAAAGAGATTGAAAAAGACCGCCTGGCACATGGAAAGAAACCATTAAAGAAAAAAGATGATAATCAGCCACCGGCATCCGGTGGAAATGGAAACAATAAAGATTCCAAAGAAGAGAAAATTCCTGAAGATGTAAAAACGCAGAAATGCAGTACCAGTGATCCGGAAAGTGGATGGTTTCGAAAAGGAGAACATAAACATGTTTTTGCATATGCAGTAGAAACTGCCTGTGATAAACATGGCTGGATCCTTGGATATACAGTACATCCTGGTAATGAGCATGACAGTCGTACTTTTAAAGCATTATACGATAAGATATCTAAACTGAATCCGCAGATGGTAGTTGCAGATGCAGGATATAAAACTCCGGCAATCGCCCATCAGCTGTTGGAAGATGGAATCCAACCACTTTTTCCGTATACCCGTCCCAAGACCAAAGAAGACTTTTTCGGAAAACACGAATTCGCATATGATGAATACTATGATTGTTATATATGTCCGGGAGCACATATATTGCCATACAGTACAACAAACAGAAGTGGATATAAAGAGTATAAAAGCTGCGGTGAACATTGTGCTGAATGCCAATATCTTTCAAAATGCACAGAAAGCAAGGATCATATAAAACTGATCACACGTCATGTATGGGAAGAATATATGGAAGTGGCAGAAGACATTCGGCACACGATAGGAAACAGACAGATCTATCAGTTAAGAAAAGAAACCATAGAGAGGATATTCGGTACAGCGAAAGAACAACATGGATTTCGATATACGCAGTATGTAGGAAAGGCGCGGATGGAAATGAAAGCCGGGCTTACCTTCGCATGCATGAATCTGAAAAAACTGGCAAAAATTCTGGAAAAACGAGGCTGGAATACAGCCAGATTTTTGTTGATTTTGAAAAAAATAAAAAGAAAAGAAGTTTTAAAAGAAAAATGGTGCTGGGCATAACACCCAACACCAAGTTTGTCTACAGTCTGTAACAACCACCGTTTTAACCGGTGGTTGTTTACCAGTTTTCCTTCAGATTCCCAGAACAGCAGATATCTTAATCTCTTTTTCCGTTTCACTGAGATCAAAATCTCCACTATCTTCCACAGTCATATGTACCTCATACAGTACGTCTTCGGATAATGTATCCGGTGTTTCACCATCTTCTGTCTGAATATGCCAATTCTCTGCCGGAACTTCTTTCAAGGTACCATCTGTACCATATGCATACAGCTTCAGAGAACCTGTTTCCCCGGAGATTCCTTTCATACGTATTGCAACGGTTGTATTCGGATGTACGTTCTCAATTGTGATCGTATTCAGCCATCCTTCCACATCTCCCTGTCCGCCGTCTGCCGCAAATTTCTCCTGGCTTAACACATTGCGCATTGCCTGATCCAGATCCACCTTGCGGTAAGGCATTTCCGGCAGATATACAAACCTGTCCTGCAGTCTCAGAAGTTCCAGATAGCCGGTCGGACAATATAGTGCATTTCCGCTGTTTCCCGCATACATACCGATAGCCATGTTGTTGTATCCCGGTTTGTCAGAAATATCCATGGTAAATGCAGTCTCGCCTGTCTCAAAATCAAGCATGATATACTGCCACATACCAGTTTCCATATCCTGAACATATCCGTAAATATATCCTGTTGCAGTGGACAGCTTCATCATGGAAGTGTCAGACAGATCACTTCTGCACCAGATACTCTTCATCTCATATCCGTCCTCCGTCTTAACTGTATCCACACGTTCTATACCCGGTGCGATCATTTTATTGCCCTGTCTCAGCCAGCCCACATCATAAATATTCTCATAGCTTTGTATTGAGGAATCATTATCTGCTTCTCCAAGCTTCGCACTTCCTGCACCAAACCAGTTACATACGATCGTGCTTACTGTTCCCTCTCCATCATCATATACAATTGCAGAATTTTCCACAGACACCTGTGTACCTTCCGGAAGCTCATCTATAACAGGCATGCTCGCAACCTGTTCTCCTGTTTTCATATCCACCGCAATAAGATTTACCGGATCCTGATTATCTGTAAACATAACCAGATCTTTGGTCAGAGACGGGGAACATCCACCTCCCCATGCAAGACCGCCACCTGTCGTCTCATCGCCTTCTTTGCTTTCCTTGGCACCCACACTTTTATAGGAAGTTTCCCAGACTTTTTTTACACCATTATCCGCCTGGAGCAGATAACACTTCAGATTTGTCAGAATGACCGCACCCTCCTTAGATGCCGCAATACCATTCTCTGCACCCTCTCCCGGTTCCAGTTCATATACAAACACTGCATCTGACAGATCCACATCTTCTCCATTCAGGATCTTATCGATAGCTGCACGTGAAACATAGCCAAAGGTTCCCTGCTGTTTTCTGTCGGGATAAATGCGGAAGCCTCCTGTTGCAAACCAGAGATTTCCCTCATAATCAAAAACTACAGATAACAGATTCTGATCCAGTGTTTTTCCAAGCGCTGCCTCTGCTGCCGCTTTAATGTCGATATCCAGAACCTTCTCAAATTCCGGAAGTACATTTCCCTCCTCATCTGTAGCCTTAAGCATAAGTACCCGATTATCGTTCGTCGGACACACAATGCGATTGCTCTCATCTACAAAAGAATATGAACTCTGTATCAGATAGCTTCCATTGTCATGCTGTTTTGGTGAAAAATAGCCCAAGGTCTGTGCCTCATCTGCATTAATATCACGGATCGCCAGGCCACCCAGAAGCGGAACCACAGAATGTCCATAGGAATCAAAAAAGACTGCCGGGGAAGCATTGGGATTAACTTTTTCATAAGAAACATTGATCTCAGAATAAATATCAACAGGCAATACCTCATCTGTTGAATCTGTATTATAGCAGTCATGATGAATATTGGAATCACTTGCTGCCATATAAGGATTCACATCCATAACCTTCGGTGTAAGTGTCTTTATAGGCAGTTCTGATGTCTGACCTGCATTTTCCTCTGTCTGTGTTTCTTCTACCTGTGTTTCTTCTACCTGTGTTTCCTCTGCACGTACCATATTTATTGACGGTTCAGATGTTGTAGCTGCTATAAAAGCGATCATTGCAAGAATTAAAGCTCTTTTCTTCATAATTGTTTTCCTCCTGAGTGTTTTTGTCATATTACATTTCTGCGTTCAAACCAGATGGAGAGTCCTTCTTTTATTTTCTGCTCTTCCACAGGTTTCATAAAAAAATATTCTATCCGCATCCTGAACGCATGAAGCGAAAAATCAAGATCACTGCACCAGATAATCCCACATTTCGGATACAGGGAACGGAGATGTTCTGCCGCATTCAGCCCGGACACACCTGGCAATGCAAGAAACACCACTGCCGGTACTGTTTTTCGTGTCCGCCCCAAAAACCGTTCCTGATCCTGATAGATTTCAATCAATGGAAAAACATTCTTTTCTGTACAGTAATTTCTGATGTATTCCGCACAGTTCTGTCCTTCCTGTTCCTGATCAGTCAATATGGCAATACAATACACGACATCCCTCCTCTTCCATTTGATGTACTCCCATTTGTTATCCTCATTATAAAAAAGTCAGAAATTTTTTCAATAATTCTGTCACGAAACGACAGAAAATGACACGAATTGTAAATCTATGGTATTGTTTTGTGATATACTTATAGCAGAATTTTATGATATCAGGGTCAAAAGGTCAAAAAGTCGTTCGTGCTTGCACGATAAGACTTTTGAACTTGGGACCCGCCAAACATGAGAAAGCAGCGATTTACGTAGTAAATCAGCGGATTTCGAATGTTTGAGAATTGCGGGAGCTGCTTTGCAGCGAAGCAATTCGTAGATATCAAGTTAGGGGCAAAATGCCTTTTGACCCTAACATCATTTTATAAATAAAGGAAGATTTACTATGAGAATTGCAATTGTTGATGATATTTCAGAAGAACGGACACTGCTTCGCAACAGACTGGAATCTCAATTTTCCAGGCGCAATGTCCACATAGATATATTTGAATATGAAAATGGAGAAACTTTCCTCACTGCGGCAAAGGAATGTCCTTTCACTGTAGTGTTTCTGGATATTTATATGAATGGATCTAACGGGATTGATACAGCAAAAGAACTTCGCAGATCAGATACTGACTGTCTGCTGATCTTTACAACAACTTCTACTGACCATGCATTAGAGGGATTCCAGGTCCGGGCTCTGCACTATCTTGTAAAGCCCTACAGTGAAAATGATATTTCCGCACTGGCCGATGAAATCCTTTCCCGCATCCCGGATTCCGGGAAATACATAGATGTAAAGGTAAACGGCAGTAATATTCAGATTCCCTTCCGGAAAATAATCTACGCAGAGCATTTTTCCCACATGATCCACATCCACACTGCCGGTGAAAGGGAATTGGTCACCCGACAGTCCTTTGACTCCTTCATAACCTCCCTGAAAATGGACTCACGTTTCTATCAATGTAACCGGGGCGTTGTGATCAATCTGGAGCATGCCGTTGATTTTGACGGAACAGGCTTTCGCCTTGATAACGGAAGCAATGTCCCTGTCAGTCGGAAGCTGCTGAAAAACGCCAGACAGACATTTATGGAATTTCTGTTCCAGAGGAGGTCCTGAAATGACTGACATACTTTGCCCTGTACTTGAACTTTCCGTAATCATTCCCGGTATACTGCTGGCATATCTGCCTGTAAAAAGCTATCTGAGGCAGACACCGCTTAAGCTGACAGCATGGCTTCTTCCCCTTCTTCTGGGAATCTGTATTTTGGGAGGGGCAGTTTGCTGTGCCCTGCAAATTCCCACCAGATGGTTCCTGTTTCCTCTGCTGCCTGTCATTATGCTCATTTACCATAAAACATTAAAAATCTCTGTCTGGAAATCCGTCAGTATTTTTCTGGCAGTCTTCGCAGTTTTTACATGTGTCAAAAGTCTGTCCCGGGCACTCAATGCCCTTATGACTGCTGACCTGCATATTGCAGAAAACGAACTGTGGTTGCACACTGGTGCCGGAATTTTTTATAACGTCATCTGTCTGCTGTTTGTTCTGGCAGCCTGGTATCCTGCCTGCCACTATGTACAGACAATGATCGCAGACGAGAACTTTGCCCAGACCTGGTATGTATTCTGGATTCTTCCGGTGATCTTCATAGGAATGAATCTTTTTATGATTCCTAAATACCGCAGTACTTTATATACCGGGCGGGTCCTGCAGTGTTATATTGTTTTAAGTCTTGTACTGCTCATAATCCTGCTTCTGTTTTATGTCATGTTTCTTATGATGGCAGTCAGCCTGAACAGAAATGCCAGACTTCAGCAGGAGAACCTTTTTCTTTCTCTTCAGCAGGAAAGGTACGAGAATCTCTGCATGGCCATCGAAGAAGCAAGACAGGCCCGTCACGATGTCCGCCATCATTTTGTCCGACTGTCCGCTCTGGCAGAACAGGGTGACATGGAAAAAATTAAAGAATATCTCTCCGCTGCAACCGGAAAAATCTCTGACTATAACCTGCATTTCTGTGAAAATCAGGCTGTTGACAGTATTTTCGGATATTATTCCGCCCTTGCAGAAAGAGAAAACATTCCTTTTCATGCAGTGGTTTCCATGCCTGCTGAGCTTTCCTTAGATGAGATTAATCTGTGCCTTGTGTTTTCCAATCTGCTGGAAAATGCCATCCAGGCAAGTGTAAAAACAGCGCCCGCCCGCAGAAAGATTAACGTGGAAGTTTATCCCCACCATAATCATCTCCTTCTGATCCATGTGGAGAATACCTTCGATGGCAAAATACAGCAAAAAAACAATATTTTCCAATCCTCCAAACGCTCCGGAAACGGCATAGGAATCGAATCCGTCCGCCACATTACCGACAAAAATGGCGGTACCTGTGACTTTACCTATGAAGATGGTATTTTCTCCGCTAAAATAATGCTCCGGATATAATCAGTTACTGATTATATCCGGAGCATCCACGTATCAATAAAAAACACAATGACATTATTACCTCCTGCAAGTCTGATTTCTGCTTTTATTTCATTTTATTGCAATAAGCCCCGTCGGGGGATATTGATATATTCCTTTTTATACCAGACATATTCCGTTTTTATATATCTTTTTATAAAGAAAAAAACACAGTACAACAGAGATGCCCTGTCATACCATGTTTTTTAGTTATTGTGGACAGTTACTTTACTCTGTCCTATTCTGCCAGCAATCCTGCTGCCCGCATATTCGCAAGCAGAAGATTAAACTGATTTACCACATCTTCCGCACTTGTCGCATTTGCGACCGCTGCTGCAGGAGTTATGGTACCTGCGGGGCCTGTGGGGCCGGTTGGACCGGTTGCTCCTACTGGTCCATCTGCACCAACCGGACCGGTTGCACCTGGACTCCCCTGTGGCCCGGCTGGGCCTGTTGCTCCCGTCACACCAATTGGTCCCTGGATTCCCTGCGGCCCTGTTGCTCCCTGGGCTCCGGCCGGACCCTGAATTCCCTGTGGTCCCTGCAATCCGGTGGCTCCAGTTGCTCCTGTCGGCCCAGTTGCACCCGTTGGTCCCTGGACTCCCTGTAATCCCTGAGGACCCTGCGGTCCTGTTGCTCCGGGGCATCCTCTTGGTCCCATGGGACCGGTCGGACCCGGACATCCACAGTTGCAGCAGCCCTGACTCTGACAGTCAGCTTCTCTGTTTTTTCTGAAAAACTCCATATATTGATCCCTGCTAAAATATTTCTCTCTTTAGGATATGCACAGTCAGTCTTTCCTGTTCCCTTTACTTCAGACAACAATAGTCAGATGTACATCGGTAATCTGTATTTACTGTTTGACTGAGGTAAAATACTGCTGATTTTTCAGAAATTCTCTCCCGTAAGGTTTATACGTGCCCGCCTGACAATGATACTGAAACGCTTTTTCAATATCGCCAAGATAATACCAGCAGACACTCAGCTGAATGCATGGAATATAGCCATAGCACTCTTTTTCCACAAAACCTCCTGGCTTTGCATTCTCAGATACCTGCAGTGCATTTCTGTACCAGAACACCGCCTGTTCCCATTTCTTTCTGTCAAAGAAATGTTTGCCTATATCACAGCATAGTTCTCCCGACGGTGTCCGGTATGTCAGTCCCCTGTACAGAAACTCCAGTGCCATTCCATTTTGTTTCAGTTCATAACAGCATCGTGCTGCCACTCTGCATGCCTCCACCTGGTTTTCCACAAAGCCCTCCGGTAATTGCAGAAATTTCAGGAGGTTATCCACCGCCTCCACATACTCCCTGTGATAAAACAACTCTCGTCCATAATAAAATCTGTCTCTTGCCGATAATACTTCTCCATCTGATTCCATCTTTTGATATATCTCGAGATTTCTTCTTGAGTATTCCGTTTTTATGCTGTGATGTTCTATCTCACAGTCCAGGTATTCCGTCCTGCCTCTGACGGCTAACGTCTCATGCACCCGTCCCTGCCACTGAAAGTCCTTATCTCTTTTTACTATTCTTTCGCGATAATAGACTAATGTCGGATTTCTTTTTTTATCAAAGCCTGCCACATATCGGATCATTACCACATCCGATGATCCGTCTGTTTCTTCTTTCCATCGCTTCAGTTTCAGCACTTCACTTTTCGTAATAATATCATCTGCATCAAGCCACATACAGTAGTCCATCTCTGCCTGAGAAAAAGAATAGTTCCTCGCTCTTGAAAAATCATCCTGCCATTCCTGTTCAAATACTCTGGCATGGTATTTTTCTGCAATCTTTTTTGTCCGGTCTTCAGACCCCGTATCAACTATGATAATCTCATCTGCAATCTCCTGCACAGATTCCAGACATCTGCCAAGCACTCTCTCCTCATTTTTTACGATCATGCAAAGACTGATTGTAACCATCTGCGTCCTCTCTGCCTATAAAACGGAAGATTTTCTACTCTGCTCTTATAATATTTTATGAGATTTGTAATGAACTATATACATGCATTCCACCAAAAAAGGAAGTCGCTATTTGCGACTTCCAAGCCTTCCCTTAAAATCCCCGTATCCAAAATCCGTGAGCTGCTGCATCGTATTATCAGCACGTCTGAGCCAGATATCCGGTAACGGCATCCCGTTAAATGTATTATTTTTACAGGTAGTATAGATGGCCATATCTCCAAACATAAGAAGATCCCCATATTCCGGAAGCTGTCTGAATTTATAGTCTCCGATCACATCTCCTGACAGGCAGGTTGGGCCTCCCAGTCGAACTATGATTCTGTCCTCTTCTGTATCATCTGCTCCAAGAAGCGGCGGAAGATACGGCATTTCCAGTACATCCGGCATATGGCAGGCCGCACTGGCATCTACGATCGCAATTTCTGTCTCTCCGTTTTTCAGAACATCCAGCACACGGGTCAGAAGGAATCCTGCATTTAATGCCCATGCTTCTCCGGGTTCAAGATAAACATCTACCTTCCATTCATCTTTTGCCATCCGGATACATCGTTCCAGTCGTTCAATATCATAGCCTGGTCTTGTAATATGATGACCGCCGCCAAAATTGATCCACTTTACTCTGGAAACCAGATCTCCAAAATGCTTCTTTACAGAAATAAGAGTGGTCTCCAGATCGTCGGAATCCTGCTCACAGAGGGTATGGAAATGAAGACCATCCAGTAAATCCAAAAGCTCCGGATTTTTCTGGAACGCTTCATTCCACTGTGCTCTTGTCGTTCCCATACGGCTTCCCGGCGCACAGGGATCATAAATCTCATGTCCTTCCTGAGTGGAACATTCCGGATTAATCCGAAGTCCCACACTCTTTCTCGCTTCTTTTGCTCTTTGTCCGAAACGAAGAAGCTGTGACGGAGAATTAAACACGATATGATCCGCGTACTGAAGAAGATCCTCAAATTCATCTGCCCGATAACCGGCACAAAATACATGAACCTCTTTTCCCGGCATCTCCTCTGCCCCGAGTCGTGCCTCAAATAGTCCACTGGCCTCTGTACCTGCAAGATACGGCTCAAAAAAACGATAACAGTCATAATTGCTGAACGCTTTCTGAGCCAGAAGCACCTTACAGCCTGTTCGCTCGGACACTTCACCAAGTAGCTTTGCGTTTTTTATAAGAGCTTTTTCGTCCAGGATATAGCAGGGAGTTTTTATATTTTTAAATTCCGGCGGAATCATTCCGCCGGTGGCCGTAAACGGTGCTCTTTTATCCAATCTTGCCATCAGTCTACCAGCTTCGGATCATGACTTTCACTGCGCGGCAGACCGTAACGGTCAAGTGCATCCAGGAACGGATCTGGATCAAATTCTTCAACTGTATATACGCCTGGTTTTACCCACTTTCCGGTCAGCATCATAAGCGCTCCGCACATTGCCGGCACACCTGTTGTATAGCTGATCGCCTGACTTCCAACTTCGTGATAGCATTCCTGATGATCGCATACATTATAGATATAGTATGTCTTTTCTTTTCCGTCTTTTACACCTGTAAAGATACAGCCGATATTTGTTTTTCCTTTTGTACGTGGTCCAAGGCTTGCCGGATCCGGAAGCAGTGCTTTCAGGAACTGAATTGGAACAATCTCCTGTCCGTTGTACTGGATCGGTGTTGTGGAAAGCATTCCTACATCTTCAAGACAACGCATATGATCCAGATAGCTCTGTCCGAAAGTCATAAAGAAACGAATACGTTTTACACCCGGAATTGTTTTTGCAAGAGACTCAATTTCCTCATGGTGAAGCAGGTACATATCCTTATCTCCCACCTGGTCGAAGTTATATTCTCTCTTGATATCCATCGGCGGGATTTCCACCCAGTGTCCGTTTTCCCAGTAGCTTCCCGGTGCACTTACTTCACGAAGATTGATTTCCGGGTTAAAGTTTGTCGCAAATGCATATCCATGATCGCCGCCATTGCAGTCCAGGATATCAATCGTATCAATCTGATCAAATTCATGCTTTAATGCATAGGCACAGTAAGCCTGTGTAACACCCGGGTCAAATCCACATCCGAGAAGTGCTGTAAGTCCTGCATCTTCGAATTTTTTACGGTATGCCCACTGCCAGGAATAGTCAAAGTATGCAGAAAATCCTTCTTCTTTACAACGTTTTTCATAGATTGCACGCCACTTTGGATCATCAGTATCTTCCGGCTCATAGTTTGCTGTATCCATGTAATTTACACCACATGCCAGACATGCATCCATGATTGTCAGATCCTGATATGGAAGTGCAATGTTCATTACCAGATCCGGTTTATAGCTGTTGATCAGTTCGATCAACTGATCCACATCATCTGCGTCCACCTTAGCTGTAGTAAGAACTGTCTTTGTCTTTCCTTTCAGTTTTTCCACGAGTGCATCACATTTTTCCTTTGTGCGGCTTGCAATACACATTTCTGTGAATACCTCGTCAACCTGGCAACATTTCTGAATTGCTACACTGGCTACTCCTCCGCAGCCGATTACAAGTACTCTGCTCATAATTTTTCTCCTTTTATGATAACTGGCTGTTTCTTCAACAGTCTTATTTTATAATATTATTTTTATGGTGTCGGGGATGACCCTGGTATCATTTTATTTTGCAACTGCAAGAAGCAGTTCACGTAGAACCTTGCAAGCCGTTGCAGTTGAAACACCACTCGCATCCAGCATAGGAGCCAGTTCATTAACATCTGCTCCTACCACATTCGCCTGAGAAACCATGCGGATGGCTTCAAGAAGTTCCATAAAGCTCACGCCGCCTGCCTCCGGAGTTCCTGTTCCTGGAAATACTGACGGATCCAGACAATCCAGATCAATTGTAAAATATACCGGAACCTGTTTCTCTTTCAGTTCCCTGACCGTTTCCTTCAATCCCTCAAACGTAAACGGATGAAAATCTGTATGCTTTCTGGCAAACTGAAATTCTTCTCTCTCACCGCTTCGGATGCAGAACTGATGAATGTGATCATCTCCCAGAATTTCATGGCATCTTCGAAGCACACAGGCATGACTTAATTTTGCTCCCAGATAATCATCTCTTAAGTCTGCATGTGCGTCAAAATGAATGATATGAAGGTTCGGATATTTAGCTGCTGCGGCACGCACAGCTGCCAGTGTTACCAGATGTTCGCCTCCCAGAAGCAGGGGAAATTTTCCTGCGTTTAATATCTCTTCTGCTCTCTTTTCAATATCTGAAAGTGCCATTTCACTGCTTCCAAAACAAAGTTCCAGATCTCCGCTGTCAAATACTCTGATGTCCATAAGATCTCTGTCCTGATATGGACTGTAGGTCTCCAGACCAAAGCTCTCATGTCGCATGGCTGCCGGACCAAAACGGGCCCCCGGACGAAAACTTGTTGTAGAATCAAAGGGTGCACCGTAAAGAACAATAGATGCCTCCTCAAAACTACTTTCGCATCCAATGAAAGTTTCTATATTAGGTAAGATCATAAATTATTCCTCCACTTCTTTCAGCATATCTTCCAGAAATGCCGGAAGATAAAATGCTCCTTTATGGAGTCTTGTCGTATAGTAACGCGTGCGAAGATTTAATGCATTCCAGGCCTCTGCATCCAGATCATCCACCGGATGATATTTTTTACTGGCAAATCCAAACAGCCAGTAACCCGCAGCAAAAGTCGGTATGTGCGCCTGATAAACACGGCTGATCTGAAAAGTGCTGGCAATTCTCTTATGACTGCGCTGCATGGCATGTGCATCTTCCGCATAGAACGGGCTTCCCTGCTGGTTTACCATAATCCCGTCATCCTTCAGTGCGTTGTAACAGTTTCCATAGAATTCACGGGTAAACAAACCTTCAGAAGGGCCAAACGGATCAGAAGAATCCACAATGATGAGGTCATATTTTGCTTCACACCGACGGATAAATCTCAGCGCATTTTCATAATGAAGATGTACTCTTCTGTCATCCAGTCTGCAGGCATTTCCCGGAAGATAGGCACGACAGGCTTCCACAACCATCGGATCCATTTCTACCAGATCAATATGCCGTACTCTGTCATATCTGGTCAGTTCACGGACAACGCCGCCATCTCCGGCACCAATCACAAGAATATCCCTTGCTTCCTTATGTATTGCCATCGGCACGTGCGTGATCATCTCATCATAGATAAATTCATCACGCTCTGTCAGCATTACATTTCCATCCAGAGTCAGCACACGTCCAAATTCTGGTGTCTCAAAGACATCAATTCTCTGATAGTCGCTCTGCTTCGAATAGAGCTGACGATTTACCCGGATACTGTGCTTGACATCCGGTGTATGAAATTCCGAAAACCACATTTCCATTGTCATTCCCTCCCTGCCAGTACATTTAATCTCAAAATATCCGGATCTTCGGGGCCTGTCATATTGCAACCCTTTGCTTTTGCATATTCAATATAATCCAGAATCTCTGCTGTGATCCGTTCTCCGGGTGCAAGAATCGGAATTCCCGGCGGATAACACATCACAAATTCACTGCAGACCTTTCCCTCCGTTTCTCGAAGCGGCAGACTGCATTTATCTGCATAAAAAGCTTCCTGTGGACTTGTCACTACCTGTGGATCAATATACTCCTGACTGAGAAGTCCTGATCCATCTGTCTGAAAACGTCTGCGGATTTCCGCAAGCGCACTTACCAGTCGTTCTATTTCCTGTGCACGGTCTCCGATGGAAAGATACGCAAGAATGTTTCCAATGTCACCAAATTCTATCTGAATATCATATTCATCCCGCAGAATATCATAAACTTCGATTCCTGCAAGTCCAATATCCAGTGTATGTACACTTAATTTCGTAATATCAAAGTCAAAAACAGAATTTCCATTTACCAGTTCTTTTCCAAATGCATAATAACCACCGATCGCATTGATTTCCTCTCTGGCATATTCTGCCATATCTGCTACCTGGTGAAAAATCTGACGGCCACGCTGTGCAAGATTTCTTCTTGAAATGTCAAGACTTGACATCAGAAGATAACTTCCAGAGGTCGTCTGTGTCAGATTAATGATCTGGCGCACGTATCCTGCGTGGACGTTCGGACCTGTAAGAAGAAGACTCGACTGTGTAAGACTTCCACCACTCTTATGCATAGATACCGATGCCATATCTGCACCTGCTGCCATAGCCGAAACCGGAAGACCTCCGCCAAAGTAAAAATGCGTTCCATGAGCCTCATCCGCCAGACACAGCATTCCTGCATCATGTGCCATCTTGACAATCGCACGCAGATCACTGCATATTCCATAATACGTCGGATTATTTACCAGAACCGCAACTGCCTTCGGATGTTCCTTTATTGCTTTTTCTACCTGCTCCCTGCGCATTCCAAGTGAAATTCCAAGTCTCTGATCCACCTCTGGGTTTACATAAACAGGAATCGCGCCACACAAGACAAGTGCATTCAAAACACTCCTGTGAACGTTACGGGGCAGTATGATCTCATCTCCGCGTTTGCAGGCAGTCAGGACCATGGTCTGAACGGAACTGGTCGTGCCTCCCACCATCAGAAAAGCATGTGCTGCTCCAAATGCATCTGCTGCCAGTTCTTCTGCTTCCCGGATTACAGATACAGGATGACAGAGATTATCCAGCGGTTTCATGCTGTTGACATCCACCCCTACACATTTTTGTCCCAGAAATTCTGTCAGTTCCGGATTGCCTCTTCCCCGCTTATGACCGGGAACATCAAAGGGTACAACTCGCATTCGTCGGAAAGTCTCCAGAGCTTCATGTATCGGTGCATGATTCTGGTTCAATTTAAAACGACTTCCTTTCATCATTCCTCCATTTCCAGTTTCCTTTGTCTCAACCCTCAAACCACATTCCACAAACTGAGCAAAATAAAAAAACGCAGATTAGGGCACTAAGCCACAAACCTGCGTCTGATCTGTATTCGCATGCGTGTCAGAGTCTATATAGCAATCATACTTTTACTACTCTTATTGATCGTTTCACAAGTCTGCGCTTTGGGCGCATCTCGGTTATCAAAGGAACCTACTTATAAAATTTGAGCTTCTAACTCAATCAATAAGGCAACCAAAGTTACCATAATCGGCAGTGGACCCGGCTGTCCGTATGGCCTTAACCCTGATGGGTGATCCAAAACAATTGCTTTGAAAAGACTCTGTCTGTTACTCTGCATCTTCGTCTCTCAAAATCGACTTTATCATAACATGTAAAAAAAACACTGTCAATAATTTCTTATTTTAACACTTCGCTGTGTTTTACATATATGTTACTGTTCACTCCGTTCACAGTAACTTGGTCAAAATGCATTCCAAATCACCTTCGGTGATGGCATTTTGCCCTGTATGTCTCGGGATTTTGCCATATTCATGGCAAAACGCCTCGCGGGATACTACCTGTGAATAGTAAC
>SKED01000697.1_pt1 | contig 35194 bp, 38 predicted proteins | sample 4826651 | NCBI WGS metagenome assembly SKED01 (sample SAMN11008818, study PRJNA524170) | human gut metagenome | biome: Human fecal sample; material: Feces; isolation source: fecal sample from pouch patient p19 | host: Homo sapiens | place: Israel: Tel-Aviv | collected 2016-06-28 | reverse complement strand
ACAATTATTTATCTTATATCTTACTTTTTACTTATTTATTATAATATGTAGAAAGAGAGGTTTCCACATGCCAGCGGAGAGGAAAAAACACTTGGCGAAAGAGATTTCCACACCGGATGCAAGAGGTTTAAAAGTCTGTAGAAAGAGATTGCTACAGCCCAATCAGCCAAAATAAGCATGTAGAAACCTCTTTTTTGCAGTGGAAGAATCTCTGTTTTCAAAATTTTTTCTGTATACTGCCTGTTGCGGCTACAAATTGTGCAGGGCGGAAATCTTGCCTTTGCGATAGCGGGAGAGCATTGCCGTGCAAACATAGGTGGAGAGTGCGATAGCTGATTTTTCCGGTGTAGAAACCTCTCTTTGCGCAAGCAACGGAAAACGCCGGCGCTTGAATTAGGATAGTATGCATAGGGGCAGGGGAAAGAGTGAGACAAAAATTTCCCCTTCCGCGAGTGTAGAAACCTCCTTTTGCTGCTGCAAGTGATCTCTGCGGTAGGAAGTGCTCAAATTTTTCCGGTGTAGAAACCTCCTTTTAGAAATTGCTTCAAAAACACTATATATTGGTGTTGTGGATCAACTAACATACTTGTTCTTGCACAAAGAGAGGCTATATAGGCAGAGACAGGAAAGGTAATAGTGGCGAACCAAGAGGTTTATACACATAAACAGCGTAAGATTTTTAAACAGAATAATCGGCGATATACCGATATATAATTGGGCTACGAAAAAGGAATTATCTGCACCAAAAAGAGGTTTCTACATCAAAAGAGCGAAGAAAAGATGAAAAAACACAGCCATGTACAGAAGGGTACTACCAAAGCAGCGTAGTGATAAAAGGATGTAAAACCACAATATATAGATATAGAGAAGAAAATAGCACTTGAAAAACCAAAAAAGCTGGGAGAGAAGATAGTAGAAATGGGAAAAATCGTTGCAGATGAAATACAATAAGGAAATATTATTATAATGTATACAGCATGTACACAGCGTAATGCGAAGATGATCCAGAGAGGTCCATAGTGGTGCAAAGTATGGCATAATGCAAAGTAAACATTTTTTTCGGGAATGAGATGTAGAAACCTCTCTTTTCACTGGACTTCCCGACTTCTTGATGAGAAAACCTCTTTTTGACGGACTTATCCACTTTTTCGGCAGTAATCCACAGGGATTGCGGGCTTAATGAACTTACATAAAGTGGATAAAAAGGATAGGTGAGTGGCTGTATAAGATACAATTTAATATACTAATAGGATAATATATGAAAAATATACAAATTGGTACATACAATCTGTTCCAAAAAGGGAAATTATCCGATTGTTAATGTGTAGAAACCTCTCTTTTAGGTGGGAGGGGAAGCCTTCGCAACACGAAACAAGCTGAATTTGAGAATGGACCTTGCAATAGGTAGAAAGCCGGATTATCGCCCCGTAGGTTATATGGCACATGACGAAGGAAGAAAAAGCATAAAGCAAACACCATCCAATAAGGTAAGGGTTATATCAAGAGGGCAGGGGAGGGGACTGGCAGCAGGATTTGGGAAAGTTGCGATATGCTATAGCAGCGAGAGCAGTCGCCTTGGCAGTCAAGAGATCTCTTAGCGAACACAACAAAAAATAAAAAATAAAGTTACAGCAACAGGAATTGACGGAAAATAAAGCACGATGATTTTTTACAAGTAATCAGAAGCCCTTTTCATTTTGCCACTTGCGATGCCGTGCTCCGGGGGTGTAAAATAGTAGACATAAGTAAGCCACTGCAGTGGCGCAGACTGTCGAAAAAGGTGTGCTCACCCCTTGGCCCCCTCGCAGAGGGAGGTTTTTCGACAGCCTGAGCCGCTACAGCGGCAGGGCATATAGCGACAGGGGATGTAAGGTATGAAACGAATTTTGATCATTGATGGGCAGGGCGGCGGCATGGGCGCACAGCTTGCAAAGCTGCTGCTGCCTAAACTGCCTGCGGATTGCGAGCTGCTGGCAGTGGGCACGAATGTGCTGGCAACCAGCGCCATGCTGAAGGCGGGTGCAGTGCGCGGTGCCACCGGGGAAAATGCGGTGGTGTACAACGCCGCCAGAGCCGATGTTATCCTTGGGCCCATCGGTATCTTGATGGCCAACGGAATCATGGGAGAGGTTTCTCCCAACATGTCGGTGGCGATTTCCGGCAGTGAGGCAGCCAAGGTTTTGATCCCAGCGTCCGGCTGCGGGATCTTTGTGGCGGGCACGCAGGATTGCCGCCTTGACGAGTATCTGCAAAATGCCGTAGCACTTACGCTGCGTGCGCTGGACGCATGACGCCGCTGGCAACAGCCGCCGCCCCGATCCTGCAGGCCGCACAGTTGGCCGCAGAAAACGGCCCGGCGCTGCTGGCCATTGACGGGCGTTGCGGCAGCGGCAAGTCTACACTGGCGAAATTTCTGGCGGGGCAGCTGGGCTGCCGGGTAGTGCATACCGATGATTTCTATCTACCGCTTGCTACGCGCTGCGCGAACTGGCAGGAGCAGCCCGGCGCGAATATAGATTTCATTCGGCTGCGAAACGAGGTTCTGCAGCCGCTTTTGCGCGGCGAAACGGCGCTCTATAATGCATACAGCTGTGCGGCGGGAGCCTTCCTGCCGTCTAAGCCGTTTGCTGCCGCGCCACTGACGATTCTGGAGGGCAGCTACAGCCTGCATCCGGCGCTGCAGACTGACTTTGCGGTGCGTGTGTTTGTTACCTGCCCGCCCGATGTGCAGGCGGCGCGCCTGCGGGCGAGAGAGGGCATACGCTACGCAAATTTTGTGCAGCGGTGGATCCCGCTGGAGGAAGGGTATTTTGCTGCCCATGATCCAGCCGCACGCTGCAATTTTGTACTGGACACGGCGGAGATTTTTGTGTAATATAGTAAGCGGACCTATGGCATAACTGCATGGTTCCCGCTATAGCGGGCTTGAAGGATGCAGGAATGCCCTTATGAAAAAGCCAGGAAGGCAGTGCCCAGAAGGGTGCGCGGTTCAAACTTTTTGATAAGGGTGATATGTTGTGAAAAACCAGAATACAAAAAAATTGGCTTATGCAGCGCTGTTTTTGGCGCTGTGCCTCGTGCTGCCCATGCTGACGGGCCAGATTCCGCAAATTGGCAGCATGCTGCTCCCGATGCATATTCCGGTGCTTTTGTGCGGCCTTGTCTGCGGCTGGCAGTACGGTGCAGCGGTGGGCTTTGTTGCGCCGCTGCTGCGCTCGGTCCTGTTCGGGATGCCTCCGATGTATCCGGTGGCTATTGCGATGGCCTTTGAGCTGCTGACCTACGGCCTTGTAATCGGGCTGGTATACCGCCGTATGGCTCAAAAGGGCGCGGCAGGGGTGTATGCAGCGCTGCTTACCGCCATGGCAGCGGGGCGGCTTGTCTGGGGCGTGGCTGAAGTCGTGCTGTTGGGCTTGGGCGGCAAGGCGTTTACCGCCCAGGCATTCTTGGCGGGCGCACTACTCAATGCCGTGCCGGGCATTATCGTACAGCTGGTTCTGATCCCCGCTGTGATGGCGGCCTTGCAGAAGGCTGGAGCCGTTAAAGAATACGCCGAATAAGGCCGTTTACTGAGAGGCTGCGCAGGAAGCGCAGCCTTTTTGCTGTGTGCGGCTGTATTGCAGCTCGCTTTGCACGATACAGCAACAGGAATCGCTCGCCCCATATTTTCGCAAATGAAAACAAAAAAAGCTTGCAAGTACAGGCATTTTAGCCTTATCTTGCAAGCTTTTGTTGTTGCAGCGGGGAAAGTGGCCGACAGCCACTGTCTGCTGCTAGAGGAGCTCAGCCATACTGATCTGATCGACCAGCCAGCTTTCCTGTTTTGCCTCGTGGATCACATCGCCCGGCTGGCTGTGCCCGACCAAAAAGGGCGAGGCGGGGTCGTGCATACGCATATTCTGCGCTACAGTCACACGGCTGGCGTTGGCGTAGCAGTATAGGCAGCCGTGACCGCAGGTATTGTAGGCACCTATATCCGCCGTAAGGCAGCAAGCGCACTCCTTGCGGGCTGGCTTTTGCGGGGGCAGCCGCAGGGGACGGTGCAGCGCGGCCTCGAAAGTCCGTTGCGTCATGCAGCCGCTGCAATCGGCACCATAGCGGGCAAGCGCGGTGCCCTCGGCGCAGGGGCGTATCATCATACCGTATTTTCTGCCGATTTCAACAAAAGCCTTTCCCAGCGTTTCGCGCTCCGTGTGCGGGACGCTTTTCACCTGCGGAAAATTCCGCCGTACCTTCTCGTAAAGGTCGATAAAGCTGATCACACAGGTCCTGGTATAGCCGGAAAGTACAGCTGCCAGCTGCTCGAATTCAGCGATATGTCGCGCAGCTGTGTAGGTGTCGGAAAGAAAAATGGGGTCATACCGCCATGCGATACAATCGGGACCGACAATTTTTGACAGGGTGATAAAGTCCTGCAAGACCTGCGCCTTCGGCGGTACATGCGGCTCTATCTCCGGTCCGTAAGGGGTGATCGTGACAAACCAGTACTGCCCATAGGGGCGCAGCAGCTCCATGCGGGGGAGCATCGGTGCAGGATTTTTGGTGCAAAAGCCGATCAGGTCCACCACATCCGGGTTGATGGCATACCGTGTGACGGACTGCGGGTCATAAGGGTTGCGCACCAGCACAAACCCTGCACGCAGGCGGTTCGCAAACCACGTGCTGTAAAAGCCGGGTATATCGGTGCGGAAACCTGTTTGTAAAATCATAAAATGCCCTCCTGCTGGTGCAGCATACAGCTTGCCGATTCTATACAAATTATAATACCGTGCTGCAGAGGATTGCAAGGAGGCCGAGCGCCGCTGCAAAATTTTCCTTTTTAGTCGGTTCGTCTCTTAGGCCGTGATGGCTTTCTACCGGGCGTAGTGGGACAGCGTCTCCCCTATGGTGCGCTTGAACAGGCGGGTAGGGTACAACCGTGATACCTACCTCCTGTGCCGCCTGTGTGATCGTGTAGTGATGATACCGGAGCAGGTTCGCCGCAAACTGGATGCGGGTCAGGGTCACATAGTTGGTCAGGTTGCTGTGCACTTCCCGGTGGAGCCGGTCGGACAGATAAGAGCGGCTCAGGTTGAAGCGGGCAGCCAGCGTGGAAAGGGTCAGGTCCTCCTTCAGATGCAGGTTGATATAGTGGATGATATTGCGGATGACCACCGAATAGCCGGCGGTAGAGTACCGCGCCACCCGGTCACAATATTGCTGCAGCATCTCGACCACAAGGGCCTGCTCTTGCTGCCCGGTGGTGATTTCACCGGCGGCGAGCAGATAATCGTTATAAGAGGAAAGATCTGTGTAGTTTACCCAGTGGGTGCGGAAGGTGCTGCAGTTCATCGGTGCCAAATTTTTCTACAATCTGGACAAAAAGACGCTGGCCCAGATGGAGACCGAGCTGAAGGAAAAGCGTGGCTGATTTACTGTAATAAGACACGGGAGGTTTTTCCGGGGATCTCCGGAAAAGCCTCCCGCGCTTTTTGCGGTGCGCCGAGAATGAGTGCCTCCTGCGTGTTGAAAAGCACAGCGGGAACATGGTACAATTATCAAACCAAAGCACAGTACGATGAGGGAAGGAGAATAAGCACATGACGATTTTGATCGATGCAGACGGTTGCCCGGTGGTCGATCTGACCCTGCGGAGCGCAGGGAAAAAAGGTGTGCCGGTTGTGATTCTGTGCGATACATCCCATCGTATCGAGCGGGAAGGGGCACAGACGCTGGTATTTGACAAAGGCGCTGACAGTGTGGATTTTGCACTCGTCAACCGGGTGAAGCCCGGGGACTTGGTTGTGACGCAGGATTACGGTCTGGCAAGTATGTGCCTGGCAAAATGCGCGCGGGTGCTGAACCAGAACGGTTTGGAATATACGGCGGATAATATAGATGCGCTGATGCTGCAGCGGCATGAAAACAAAAAGCTCCTTCGCGCCGGCAAGCATCCAAAGGGGGCTGCAAAACGCACAAAAGAGCAGGATATCCGGTTTTGCGATGCGCTGGAACGGATTTTAAGCGGCACATCCGGCAATCAGCAGACGGAATGTGAAAATGTGTCATTTGCAAGGCGATAAAATGTACAATGTGCATTTTTTACAGGTGAATGGTAATTACAGAGTGTAGCTATGTGAAAAAAAGCGCAAAGAAGAAATGTGCTTTTTGGGTGGATTTGTGCAGAAATGTACACTTTTCAAGGCGGCAAAACAGCACATTTTTGCCGATATTGCCGCTTGCTGCATGAAATGTGCGATTCACCATAAAATCATACGATATATCAGCATAATTCACCTTTCGGAATGTGACATTTGGCACATGCTATGCGTAAAGAAGCTGCACACCGCCATAAAGAACCTATGGGGGTGAACATAGTTTAGCTGCAGAGAAATGGGATACGGTACGCGATTCCGGCACGGTAACGCTGCTTTGAGTTGGTTACTAAAGTTTATGCGGAATGCTCCGCACAGCAATGCATACAAAAGAAAGAAAAGCGCAAGCAGTATATCCTTGCCCTGCAGAGAAAATGGATTCCGGTATTCTTCCGCTGAAAGCAAAATAACAGGGCTAATTTTCCGGATTTTCCCTTGTGATTTGGTGGCGCGATAAACTATAATAAGCATAAGGCAAGCAAATGCGATGCCGGTAACAGATATTGCGCAGGCAAGTGAAGGGAAGAAACGCAATGAAGATGTTTTTCAAGCAACGGATGTTCTCCTGGTTCGACAGCTATGATATTTATGATGAATATGGGAATACCCTGTTTGTGGTCAAGGGTCAGCTTTCCTGGGGGCATTGCCTGAGAATCTTTGATGCGGCGGGCTGCCCGGTTGGCTGCGTCAAAGAAAAGATATTTACATGGATGCCCCAATTTGAGCTCTACACAGGTGAGGATGATTATGTGGGGTGCCTGAGCCGAGAGCTGACGCTTTTCCGGCCCAGCTACCATATCGACTGCAATGGCTGGCGCATTGAGGGCAGCTTTTGGGAATGGGACTATGACATCCTTGCCCCCAGCGGACATACCGTGGCGCATATCGCCAAGGAGCTTTGGAATTGGACCGATACATACACCATTGAGGTTGCCGACCCAAGAGATGCCCTCTGCGCGCTGATGGTCGTGCTTGCGATCGATGCGGAGAAATGCTCGCGGAATAACCATACCTGACAGGCTGCACACAAAAAATACTCCCTTATTCTGCTGCGCTGAAGGGTAGGGGAGTTTTCTGGTTCTTGAAGCAGCACGCCGGTGTATAAAGACCGTATGGAGCTGCACAGCAAAAAGGAAAAAACAACCAATGAAAACATTTAAAACGGCAGTTATCGGCTGTGGTATTACAAGCTGACTCTCTCGGGCGGTGGCCTCGACAGTGTACGAGAAATGGCCGACACACTGTTTGCGGGCCGCTGCGTGGATGGTGATATTGCCCTGTGCGAGGCCGCGCTCTCGACCCAGTACTTCTTGAAGCTGGTCGAGCTGGGCGTGCCGTTCCCCCGCAACCGCTACGGCGAGTACATCGGCTACAAGACCGACCACGACTCGCTCCGCCGTGCGACGAGCGTAGGTCCCTACACCAGCAAACAGATGACCGAGTGCCTGGAACGCGCTGTGCTGGCCAAGGGCGTACCTATACTGGACAAGACGCAGCTCATCAAAATTCTAGCGGATAGCGGCACGGTATGCGGCCTGCTCTGTCTGAACACGGCTGCGCAGGACGCCGCCGATCGCTTTACGTTGATTCGATGCAAAAATGTTATCTGGGCTACCGGCGGCCCGGCAGGCATGTATGCCGACAGCGTCTACCCGTTCAGCCAGTATGGGGCTACCGGCCTTGCACTGGAAGCAGGCGCACGCGGCAAAAACCTGACCGAATGGCAGTACGGCCTTGCATCGGTCGCGCCGCGGGTCTACTCCACGGCGGCGGACGGCAGTGACGAGCGGGAGTTCCTGATGGACTTCTTCTCCGATGTCCACGATATGCTGAGCAACTTGTTCTTGAAAGGCTACCAGTGGCCGTTTGATGTGCGTAAAATTGCTGACGGCAGCTCGATCATCGACATTCTGGTGTATCTGGAAACCTGCAAGGGACGCAAAGTCTATCTTGATTACCGCACAAATCCCGCGGGCGGCGAGTTTAGCTATGACGACTTGCTGCCCGAGGCGCGCGAGTACCTGACCCGCGCCGATACCGGCAACGTGCGCGCCCTGTGGCAGCACGCCGTCGAGGAAATGAGCCGCTGCGGTGCCGCCATACGCGACCCCGCGCAGATACGCGCCTACGGAAAACAGGTGGAAGCGCAGCTTGCCGACTTTGCCCAAACGGTTAAGGCGGGCAGCCGCACCGAGCTTGCCATGGTCTACCGCCTGCGCGATATGCTGCTGAGCCAGCGAGCCTACCTGACCGCCATGACTGACTACACCGCCCACGGCGGTAAGAGCCGCGGCAGCGCCCTGTACACCGACCTGACGGGTGGGGTCAAGCCGTTTGCCCAGCTGCCGGATACCTTCACCTTTGCCTTGGACGAAACCGAAGCCCCGCTGATTCAGGAGCTGTGGTTCGAGGATGGTACCTGCCGCACCGCTTGGCGCGCCCCGCGCCCCATCCCCGAGGATGATGACTTCTTCGAGAATGTATGGCGCAGCTACCGCGAAACCGGCAACATCGATTGAATAACACTGATTGCTGTAGATGCTGTTTAGGCTGCGGCAACGTAACCGCTCAACCACAGCCATCGAACAAAAATAAAGCTGGAGCCGATTTTGGCTCCAGCTTTATTTTTGCCTGACGGTTGAGGTTGAGCGCTTACTGCAATAGCTTACTAGATTAAGGACAAAAGTCTACTCTAAATAAGGCTACATACAAAAACCCAGTTTTTTGATAGTGCGCATTTCTATAATAAGTTGTATTTTGGACGATAATTTGATATATGATTAAACTTCATGTCATCAATTAATAATTGCATATAACAGGACTAGTAAATAAATATCTAGCGAAGTGTCCATATTAGGTAACCAATTTCTCCAGGGGCGTTTAGATTACACGCTATAGATACCTGGCGAATGGGTGGAGAGTGATAAAAGGCGGTGTGAGAAAGACATGCTGGAAAATATTGGCGAAACAAAACAGAAATATTATATGAAAGAAGTTGCCTCTGGTGTTTACTTTTTTTGATTTGCGGTATAACATAAACAGAAGGAGGTGCGCTTATGTTTGGTAAGAATTTGAGATATGAAGGGCTGTGTAGATGAATACAGCGAATGTTCCGTAGATGAAATTGCTGAAAAGTATATCGAAGGAACGCCGGAGGTTGGCACGGTTGGCGTTCATGTTGACGATACCAACAGATTGCCGAGGACTCCTGAAGTAATAACTGGAAGCAATAGTGAGGATTCTACGCTGACTGAGGAAACGGTACATTATGATGTTCGCTTTGATGCGATTGCGCCGACATCAGCGCATGATGCGGCTTCGCAAGATGTGATTCGGCTTATTATTAACGTGGAAGCACAGACTGCGTTCAATCCGGGATATCCGCTGACGAAACGTGCAATCTATTATTGCAGCAGAATGGTTTCCGCCCAGCACGGGCCGATATTCAAAAAGTCGGAGTATGGAAAAATCCGAAAAGTGTATTCTATATGGGTTTGTACAAAACCGTCCGATGAATTTCAAAATACACTCACAAGGTATTCGATTTGCCCGGAACAGTTGATTGGAAATGCAACTGAAAAATCAGAAAACTATGATCTAATGAGCGTGGTAACGATTTGTCTGGGAAAACCTGATTCGGAAAACTATACAGGTATTCTAAAGTTTTTGGATGTGCTGCTTTCTTCGTCAAGGGCAGCTACAGAGGAAAAGAAAATTCTCGAAGAAGAGTTTGGCGTTGCAATGAGTGAAGAACTGGAAAGTGAGGTGCTTACTATGTGCAACCTTAGTCAGGGAGTCAGGGCCGAAGGCAGAGAGGAAGGCAGGAAAGAAGGCATCAGCATAGGAGAGATTGGGATGCTCGTTCAGCTTGTTCGAGACGGTGATTTGAAACCAGAGCGTGCGGCTGAAAAAGCTAAAATGACAGCTGAAGAGTTTAAGAAAGTAATGGAGAAAACCTCAAACCAGGAGGTATGAAGCAAACATTATATAGAACGTGATTCAAGCAAAAGGAGTTTTGATGGTGCACACAAATTTGTAAATATATAACTATCAGATGGTGTCATCAGAAATTAATAGATAGCCAACTATATCGATTGATTTTTTAGAATAGCTTGTCGCTACCATAAATCGCGTAATTTGGCAGCTCGCTTGTATGGGGTTCAAGAGGCCGTGAGTTCGACTCTCGCCACTCGGACCAAAGATGGCTGTCAAGGTCAGCAGGAGCGTCAAATCCGAAAGGATTTGGCGCTTTTTTGTTTTTACGGCTTCAAACGCGGCAGCGCTTGTTCCAAGCCGTTGGCGATGGAACGCTTGCGGCGTATATCCAAATGGCCGTAGATGTTCGCGGTCATCTTGATGTCCGAGTGTCCCAGCCACTCCTGCACGTCCTTCAGGCCGTAGCCTTCCGACAGCAGCATACTGGCGCAGGTGTGGCGCAGGTCGTGAAAACGGATGTGGGGCAGGTCGTACTTCTTCAGCAGCTTGTGGAAGGTGTGACTGACATAGTCGGGGGAGTAGGGGTGCCCGTCCTCCCAGGTAAACACGTAGCCGTTGTCTATGTAGTCCTTGCCGAAGTGGTTGCGGTAGATTTGCTCCTGCTGTAACAGAATTTTGAACAGCCTTACCGCATCGGCTGTCAGGGGAAAGCTGCGGAAGCTGGATGCGTTCTTGGTCTTGTTCTTCTCTACGACCTTCGTGACCCGGGCGACGGTGTGCCGTATGGTCAGCGTCTGCATCGCAAAGTTGATGCTGTCCCATTTCAGGCCCAGCACCTCACTGCGGCGCAGACCATACAGCGCGGTGACGTAGATGATGGGGTAGAGGCGCTCGTTTTTGACAGCGGTCAGTAGGTCCCGCATCTGTGCTTCGGTGTAGAACGTGCCGGTAAACTGCGCCGCGTGCGGCATGACGACCAGATCGGCAGGGTTTGTCTGAATCAGACCATCTCTCTGCGCCAATTTGAGCGTCTGATTGAGCACGTTCTTGTGCTGACGCAAGCTTTAACCGCTGATAGGCCGCCGTGGCCGTCAGAGCGCCCGAATTTAGCCTTTACGTTGATGTAGGTCTGCAGCGTCTCGCCGTCAACATCGCACAGCCGGATTTGCAGATCATCGAAGTAGGGGAGGATGTGCGCTCGGGCCTGAACCTCGTAGCCTTGGTAGGTGACCTCGTCCACGCGATGCCGGACATCCTCCAGCCAGCGGCGCACAGCGTCACTGAAAAGCATATCGGGCGGGGCAGCCTGCTCAGGCGTTTCGCCGAGCATGTCAAGCATGAGTTGCCTGGCTTTGCTCTCGTTTCCTGTTACTGACAGACCTGTGGAAACCCAGGTCTGATTTTTTTTGCCATCTGTCGTATGCGTGAGCACGACATAGTATTTGTCGTTTTTTACGCGCAAGCTGGCTGTCATGAGAAGGGCCTCCCAAAGCATTGTGGCATAAGATTGCACCTCCAAGATTCGACTGTCGGGACGGGGCGTTTTCCTCGTCCGCAAAACCAGTATACTACAATCGTTACGATTTCAAAAATGTACGAATGGAACCAATATGGCGGCACAGCAATGCCGTGAAAGCGAGCGCCTTCACGGCATAATCTGCTGCTATATTGGTTTTGCGTTTTTCTCCCCCTGCAAATTCCAGACAGGCAACCCTTCCCGGCGCTGTGCCCTGCAAGGCAGCCTTTGAGCCGGCCTTGCAGCATGTTGTCACGCCTTCTTGGCACGCTCCCCGGACAAATTCGGATTATCGCGCTGCTTCCCCAAAAGCGGTACGGCAGAGGACGCTATTCAGTTGTGGTGAGAGGAAGTATATCTCCTCTCAATTACAATGGATAGCGTCGAAGTGTGGGAATGGGACGGAAAGAAAATAAAAATTTTACTTTTGAAGTGAGCACGGGGGTAATGAATTCATCTTCCCGTCAATTTATGAGATTTCGCTTTGGACGAAATTTAAGCGAAAAATATAGTTGCTTTATTTCGCTGTAGGAGATATACTTATAATAAAGTACAGGAATGAGCAAAACGACCCGTTCTCATTTCTGGTTTTCAACTGCTCCACGGCAAATAAAAAGATGCACGAAAACATATGCAAAAGCGTATATCCCCTGGCAAACACACAGAGACGTACGTTAAAGTATAAAAACACCTTTTGAAGGATATTTTGCTGCCTCAACTAAACAGCAGTTCTGTCCTTGTGATGGATAATATGAAGTCGCACCATGCAAAGGCAGTAAAAGATCTGCTGGACAGTTCTGGTGTTCGAAACATTTACCTTCCACCGTATAGTCCTGACCTGAATCCCATTGAAAAGCTCTGGTCGAAGGTGAAGGCTTGCCTGCTTAAATTCAAGGTGAGGACTCTGGATACTCTTCCGAACGCAATCCAACATGCTTTTCAGACTGTTTCGCCTTCTAACTGCTCAGGGTGGTTCCGTTCCTGCGGCTATTCGCTTTATTTTTGAAAATCGCTATAAATCATATTACAGAAGTTGATTGTTTTCTATGTTTCTGAACGACAAATTAGTCTCGCTGTTCTAATTTTCTGCGTGTTTATGCGTGCTTTTTTCACAGCTAATAGAGTATCATTTGGAGGTTCGCTATGGACTACTTATCTTGCGGGGATGTTGCCCAAAGACTTGGAATCACAACTCGTAGAGTCCAGCAAATGTGCAAACAAGGAGATTTTCAGGGAGCTAAAAAAGATAGAGGATTGTGGAGAATTCCAGCAAATGCCATTTCTGAAGATTTAAGCGAGAAGAAAAAGCCTTTGCCAATAGGTGTTTCCGACTTTAAAGCCGCGACAACGAGTTATTACTATGTAGACAAAACCTTACTGATTCGTGACTTTCTTGATACGAAACCGATGGTGTCCCTGTTTACTCGTCCGCGACGTTTTGGTAAAACTATGAATATGGATATGCTTCGTGCCTTTTTTGAAAAAACAGCGGAAGATACGTCGATTTATTTTAGAGATAAACAGATATGGCAGTGTGGCGATTTTTACACGCAGCATCAAGGGCAATACCCAGTAATCTTCCTGACGTTCAAGGACGTGAAGTGCTTAACTTGGGAGGAAACTTATCAGAAAATACGAATATTGATTTCCTTGGAATTCATGCGGCACAGTGAGCTAGAAACAAGCCAAACATTGACTACCTATGAAAAAGAACAATATCATCGATTCGCCAGCGATAAGGTCACCGAAGTCGATTGCCAAATGGGTTTGCAACTTTTGTCATTGCTTCTTCATAAGCACTTCGGTAAGGAATGTGTAATCATCATCGATGAATATGATACACCAATTCAACAGGGCCATAATTATAATTTTTATTCAGAAATTGTGAACTTCATGCGCAACTTCTTTTCTGGTGGACTCAAAGATAATTCGCATTTGGCTTTTGGCTTTCTTACAGGAATTCTGAGGGTGGCTAAAGAAAGTATCTTTAGTGGTATGAATAATTTAAAAACAAATTCAATTCTTGATGAAAGTTACAGCGAATATTTTGGCTTTACTAAAGAAGAAGTTCAGGATATGCTGTGCTACTACGGAAAAGAAGAAAAATATCAGGAAATTTGTGATTGGTATGATGGATATAGATTTGGCAATACAGAAATTTTTAATCCATGGTCAGTAATTAACTACATTGCAGATAAATGCTTTCCAAAGGCGTTTTGGCAGTCTACAGGAAGCAATGAAATCATTGGCGAAATCATTGCATCAGCTACGCCAGAAACCACGGAAAACCTTTACAAATTACTCTGCGGTGAAAAAATCACAACCTATATAGATACTAGTGTTATTTATCCAGAAATACAGAGTAATCCATATAGCATCTATAGTTTTCTACTTGTTGCCGGATACTTGAAGGTTGCTGCGACCTATCCACAGAATGACGGAAATTTCATGTGTGATGTTGCAATTCCTAATAAAGAGATTATATTTGTCTATGAAAAAGAGGTTCTAAACCGTACAAACCAGAATAACACCTCAATTTCTATCAATCAAGCAATTTTTTCAAGAGACGCAAAAATGCTCCAGTTTTTGCTGGAAGATTTTATGCTGAAGAGTATTTCTTCTATGGATGGAGCAAATGAGGGATTTTACCACGGGATGATGCTTGGATTATGTGCTATCCTTGGAAATCGGTATCGGATTCGTTCCAACCGTGAATCAGGGCTTGGACGCTTCGATATTCAGCTTATGCCTTTGGCAAACGATATTCCAGGCTTTCTATTTGAATTTAAATATACAAAAGATGCGCGGGAAAATTTGGAATCATTAGCAGATAAAGCACTCCAGCAAATTGATGACAAAAAATATGATACAGAACTGCGAAATGCCGGAGTTAAATCAATCATTAAAATCGGAATTGCTTTCCGGGGAAAAAATGCTGTAGTAAAACAAGGCTGAAAAGTATCAGAGGGATATCCCTATGTATTTGTAATTCTACTCTTGCTGTATAAGTATAAAAATAAGCAGATAGTATCCGAAAAGGAAAATGCGAAATGTACAGACCTGAAAACTTATCAATAGACGGAACGAGATTTTTGGGAAGATGGAATGGTATAATTCCGGTTTATGATGTGCTTACAATGCAGGGGCTAAACGCAATTGTTGGATGCGTAAAACATAACAATGCTGCGTATGGAACAGTTCTGTACAGAGGGCAAACGGAACTACATCCAAAATTGATACCGAGTATTCTGCATGGAAATCCTGATAAAGTAGAGAGAAAAAACGTGAAAAATCGGTTGATTTCTATGTTGATAAAATTCTGAACGACGCCCTAATGCAAGGAACACTTCACTTTGGTGAAGATCTTGCGGAACGCACTAATTATAAGAAAATTGTGGTTGAAGCAATGTTGCAGCATTACGGTGTCAGAACATACTGTCATGATTTCGTCGATAATCATTGGACTGCATTATGGTTTTCCCTATATGAATTGAAGAAGGAAAGGGAAAAAGGTCAAAGCAAAAAAACAAACTACTATAATTATTACTATCAAAAAAGAAAACCTTTATTAAGCAGAGAATGCCCGAAGCCAATTTGTCTGGAACTCAATACAGTGAAAAAAATACAACTACCAAATGAACCCCGCTATGAAGATGAGAATGATCCTGAATTTGAAGAGTGCTATGCCTATAAAAATCTAATGAGAATAGAAAATTCCGATGAAAGGCGGAAAAGGCTTGAATATGCACGGCAGGTTAGAATAGCAGGAATCAAGGAAAGAAACAAGAGAAAAAGAGAGGAGTGGGAAAATCGGAAGCAAAGTATAGAACTAAGGAACAAAGAGGCAGAAGTGCAATACGAACGAGACCAGCGTTCAAATGTTTCGTATGCGTACCTAATTTTATATGTTGCGGATACACAGGGAGAGTGTTTTAGAGGTGTGTACGCAGGAACGGAAACAATGACAATAGACTTAAGAAAAGCTCTTCCATCTGTGATTCTGAGACCCTGTGCACAACACGGCTGGATAGTAAAAAAATTGTCAAAAGATGGCGATTTAAGTCGAAACGTATCATGTGTACTTAGAATGCGGGTTGATTTGGTTGATAAAATGCTGGGTAACGGGGATCTGGTTCAGCAGAAAAACTTCTTTCCATCAAGCGAAGAAGATAGTGGATATAGAATTTTACTTAAGCGCGAACAAATTGCTCCATTTGGTAATCCAAAATGTAAATCAAAAAAGGATAAGCCATCACTATTTCCGTATTCTACGTTCCAACATTATATCGAGAAATAGATAGTGAAGGATTAGTCGATTCAACGGGAGACAATATGAACAAAACAATGGGTAAAAGAAAAGCTATATTTTTAGGGAATGGATTTACGCGGGCGTTAGTTAAGGATGTGCCGACATGGGGACAGTTGATTGGTTGTTTTAATTCTTCAGATGCAGTTCAACAGACTATTCCGTATACATTTCAATATGAAATGAACTATCTTGGCGGAAACAAATATGATGAGGAAACATTAAAAAAGGAAATTTGCAGTCAACTTTCTGTCTTTAGTCAGGTCGATTTGAAAGATGCAGCAGAAAAGCTATTGAGCTTTTTAACCAAAAACGAGATTACAGACATTTTGACGACAAATTACGATGGACTTATAGAGCATCTACTATTATCGCAAAACGCCAAACTCATTTCCAAAAATAATTCCGAAACGATTTATAGTATTCGTAGGAATTATGTCTATGAGTACAACAAAAAAACAATCACGCTTTGGAAAATTCACGGGGACACAGCAGCACCTAAAAGTCTTATGTTGGGATTAGATCACTATTGTGGTGCAATTGGGAAAATGGATGATTATATTAAGCAAGGATGGCTTGGCGGAAAAAAGACTGACAATCCAGTGGAAAAGAAATTTCCCAACAAAGCGAAAGCCGATATATCAAAAAAGGAAATCAAAACAGTTCAATTTCAGACGTGGATAGATTTATTTTTTGCTGCAACGATCTATTTTATTGGCTTTGGGCTTGATTTTTCGGAAACTGATATATGGTGGCTCTTAAATAAGCGTGCCAGGTTTAAGGAAAAGCTAGAAATATCAAACGAAATATTTTTTTATGCTCCTCAACCGCAAGAAACAGAATTGGAGGAAGTGAAAGCAAAGGCGAAGGAAAAGGTGCTCGAATCGTTTGGCGTTCAATATCAGAGCGTTTCATATGAATTTGTGAAAAATGCAGCAAATCCAAAGTATTTGTTGAGTGTATACAAGATGATCTCACAGCAAAGAAAATAACAGCCAACAAAAAACAAATCGAACACAGCCAGAGACGACTCTTCCAAGGACCACAGATAAAACCGTGGCACACGCATAGTTCTATACTTCGATGAAGAAGGTTGGACGATATGCCATAGAGTAAGTTGCATGAAAGACCACTTTAAAATTAAACGAACATTTAATTAACCGTGATTTATCCTTTTTGGTTTTGAAAAGTATGTGGGATGTGTTTTGTAAACCTAACGAAAGGTTATTTGAAGGTTTGGCATAGTTATTGCTCTGTAAGGGATGCAACTCTTGCCGACAATGACACGAAGAAAATGATTCATCGCCGAGTAAGAAGTGAGCATTATGAACATTGATAAGCTTGTTTTTAGAAATTATAAGACCTTAGAGAATGTTTCATTTGAACCGGGGCGTGTAAATGTATTCATTGGTGCAAACGGATCCGGCAAGACTACTGTTCTTGAAGCGATAGGATTGCTTTGTGCTGCTATGACTGATCGTATAGATAATTCGAGTATGCAGCGAAAAGGAATTCGTCTAAGCGTTCCAGGCCTTTATAAATCGGCATTTTCCGATTTGAAGAGAAAAGCGCCTACTATAAATTTTGACGTATCTTGGAGTCAAAATGAAAAGAACTATCAGTATGCGGTTAATCTAAATGTTCCAAATGAATCCGACTCAGCTAGACGAGATATGTGGCGGTATCATTCGGAAAAATTGACAGTAAACAATGAAACGGTATGGGGGAGAAGTGGAGCATCAAAGACGACTTATGATCCATATGTTGGCTTGCTAATGCTTGAACCAAATGAAGAACTAGCCGAGGTTAGAACGGAGATAGAAAAGTTTAAAAATTACGCGATTTATCAACCGAATACTCAAGCACTACGAGGAACGCTTCCGGATCCATATCAAGTCAACCCTATCGGCTTATGCGGTGGTAGGCTTGCGGAAGCGATTGAAGAAATTATAAGGAAAGATGAAGACGGCGAAAGCTATTTACAGGACCTTCCTTTAGACGATGTTCTCGAACTAATAGACTGGGCAAGTGGATTTGATGTAGCTTCGCCTAAAAAATCCAGTGTAAATGCTGCTGTACCAACATCAAGAAGAATTTTGGAATTCCAAGATCGTTATTTAACTTCAAAAACTAGTTTTACCGCTTATGATGCAAGCGAAGGAGCACTATATGTACTTTTTCTGCTCTGCTTAGCATTGCATCCTAATGCTCCTGGTATCTTTGCAGTTGATAGTTTTGATCATGCAATGCATCCGAGACTTGCGCGAGAGACAACAAGATTGTTCTGCAAAACAATTTTAGAACAGGATAAGACTGTTTTTGTGACAACGCACAATCCACTTGTTTTGGATGGGCTTGATTTAATGGATGATGATATAAGATTGTTCGCGGTGAACAAAAGCAGAAAATCTGGTCATACAACTTTGCAGAGAATACAAATCACCAAGGAACTCATGGATTCGGGATACTTGCTGTCGAGATTGTGGACGGAAGGAAGACTGGGAGGCGTACCAAATCTGTAATGAAAACGATAGGAATTGTTGCAGAAGGTCCCCGTGATTTTGAATTGATTGCTGCGGTTATTGATACTATAACCAATGAGGAAAACAGCTATCAAATGATCCAACCGGAGCCCGACATGGCTGGACGGTTCGGAGACGGATTTTGATATATAAAAATGAAGGCAAAAAATCGAAGCATTATAAATTGTGATAAACAAAAACTGAGATGAGTGCAAGCACATATGATGAGGAATAGGCATATACTATGAAGTTGTATCATAAGGTTTTCAAAAATCGACCAGATTTATCGATTTACCTTGAAAACCAGGAGCCACTCGTATCTTATTGCGATGAACTTTTGGGCCGCCTGTCGTCTTCGCAGAATATGGAGGAGCTTTGTGAAGCTAAAAAATCTATTCTGAAAGATTTTCGTGATATTTATCTTTTTGACTTGAGGAACGCAGAATTTCCCGAACCAATCGGGCACTTCAAAAGTGAAAAAGAAAAAAGAAGGTTTGTTGGAAAGAAAATACTGCTGCAGGATATGGTTTGGTATTTGGGAAGTATATATATAAAGTACCATACTTTGATATATGAAAATAGTAGTGAACTCCCTGCGATAGAGATGAAAAAACTGGCAATTGATTATAATGAAATATATCAAAAGGCAATGGATGACTATATTTCAGCGATTACCTACGGACGGAAACATGCAATTACAGCTAGCTTTGTGTTACCATCGCTGATAGAGCAGGGACTGTCGACCAATCTACAAAATAGACTGCTATTTAAAAGTATATGCAGTTTGCCCGATGAAAGAAATCTGAGTAGACCGCTTGATACAGAGGAACAGGAGTACATTTCTGCATTTTTGCATAATACGAGAAATTTTCAATTTAATGCAAGTGAAAGTTATGTAATGGGAAAAATGTACGAACTTTTTGTACGAGAGGGTGTGCTAAAAGCTTCAGCAGAGATGGAAATGATTTTGACCGGTGTAGGACACGAAAGGCAGAAAAAATTGACGCGAACGCTGAACACACTACTGAAAACTAACTTTGCCAGAAAGGAAATCCGGACAGAGTATTTGGAGCTTATGAAAGATCTTTTTGTCAAGCTTAATATTCGAAATAGTATTATGCATGGAGTGGGTGAGACATTCGATTATCTTAACTTAGGAATCGTATCCATTATGTTCCAACTTATTTGGGATATTGCAACATGCGAAATATTTAAAGATGAAGTTTAATGTGATACGAAAGAGACTATAAATCGTTGATTTGTCAAGAATGTTGGCAAAAAGCCGCAGTACGTCATCTTGAACTATCACGAGGCCATCATCAGTAGGTGAGTGTGAGCCATTGATTTGTCCCTGATTATTATTAAAATCGAAATTGCATTTCGAGGAAGTAATATAGAAGCCATATCAATGCTATCTGAATCATACCAAGAGATTCCGCATGGTGGCGAACAATAGCCGCGAATTATTGTTTTTAGTTGGTTATAACAATTAAAATAAAAGTAGCCTATTTTGACTGGGTGTAGAGTGCTGTTTGGCAGCTCGCTTGTATGGGGGTCAAGAGGCCGTGAGTTCGACTCTCGCCACTCGGACCAAAGATGGCTGTCAAGATCAGCAGGAGCGTCAAATCCGAAAGGATTTGGCGCTTTTTTGTTTTTACGGCTTCAAACGAGGTAACGCCTGCTCCAACCCGTTGGCGATGGAACGCTTGCGGCGTATGTCCAGATGGCCGTAGATGTTTGCGGTCATCTTGATGTCCGAGTGGCCGAGCCACTCCTGCACGTCCTTTAGACCGTAGCCCTCCGACAGCAGCATGCTGGCGCAGGTGTGGCGCAGGTCGTGAAAACGGATATGGGGCAGGTCATACTTTTTCAGCAGCTTGTGGAAGGTGTGGCTCACATAGTCGGGGGAGTAGGGGTGCCCGTCCTCCCAGGTGAACACGTAGTCGTTGTCTATGTAGTCCTTGCCGAAGTGGTTGCGGTAGATTTGCTCCTGCTGTAACAGAATTTTGAACAGCCTTACCGCATCGGCTGTCAGGGGAAAGCTGCGGAAGCTGGATGCGTTCTTGGTCTTGTTCTTCTCTACGACCTTCGTGACCCGGGCGACGGTGTGCCGTATGGTCAGCGTCTGCATCGCAAAGTTGATGCTGTCCCATTTCAGGCCCAGCACCTCACTGCGGCGCAGACCATACAGCGCGGTGACGTAGATGATGGGGTAGAGGCGCTCGTTTTTGACAGCGGTCAGTAGGTCCCGCATCTGTGCTTCGGTGTAGAACGTGCCGGTAAACTGCGCCGCGTGCGGCATGACGACCAGATCGGCAGGGTTTGTCTGAATCAGACCATCTCTCTGCGCCAATTTGAGCGTCTGATTGAGCACGTTCTTGTGCTGACGCAAGCTTTAACCGCTGATAGGCCGCCGTGGCCGTCAGAGCGCCCGAATTTAGCCTTTACGTTGATGTAGGTCTGCAGCGTCTCGCCGTCAACATCGCACAGCCGGATTTGCAGGTCATCGAAGTAGGGGAGGATGTGCGCTCGGGCCTGAACCTCGTAGCCTTGGTAGGTGACCTCGTCCACGCGATGCCGGACATCCTCCAGCCAGCGGCGCACAGCGTCACTGAAAAGCATATCGGGCGGGGCAGCCTGTTCAGGCTTTTCGCCGAGCATGTCAAGCATGATTTGCCTGGCTTTGCTCTCGTTTCCTGTTACTGACAGACCTGTGGAAACCCAGGTCTGATTTTTTTTGCCATCTGTCGTATGCGTGAGCACAACATAGTATTTGTCGTTTTTTACGCGCAAGCTGGCTGTCATAAGAAGGGCCTCCCAAAGCGTTGTGGCATAAGACTGCACCTCCAAGATTCGACTGTCGGGACGGGGCGTTTTCCTCGTCCGCAAAACCAGTATACTACAATCGTTACGATTTCAAAAATGTACGAATGGAACCAATATGGCGGCACAGCAATGCCGTGAAAGCAGGTACTTTCACGGCATAATCTGCTGCTATATTGGTTTTGCGTTTTTCTCCCCCTGCAAATTCCAGACAGGCAACCCTTCCCGGCGCTGTGCCCTGCAAGGCAGACTTTTGGCCGGCCTTGCAGCATGTTGTCACGCCTTCTTGGCACGCTCCCCAGGATAACCCGGATCATGGCGCTGCTTCCCCAAAAGCGGTACGGCAGAGGACGCTATTCAGTTGTCGCGAGAGGAAGTATATCTCCCCTCAATTACAATGGATAGCGTCGGAGCGTGGGAATGGGAAGGGAAAAATAAAAATATTTTTGTGGTGAGCAAAGCTGACGCTGATTTCAGAAAATGTTTATTATTGAACGAATTGAATTATAAAGCATTGACGAGGTTGCATAAAGTCTACGGAAGTCTATATGTGTTGATGTTACGAACAAAAAACAACATCGTAACCGTCAACCATGATTTTGACTTTACGTTTTTTGGCTTCTTCAATCAAGCGTTGAAAACTGCGGTACACACTATCGCTCATGTAAATGTCGCGGACGCTGTGCTGGCTTTTGGGTTTGCTCACATGGAAAGTACGGTCGCGGGCAGGCGTGAGTTGGTGAGTGACGTGGATAATACGGTTCTGCATATCCAAGTCGTGAACGGTAAGGACGATGAACTCGCTGATGCGCAGCCCGGTGCCAAGCAGAATGTTGTATGAGTCGTACTGTTTACAGAAAATCGGGTCATTCTTTACAAAAGTAAGGAACGGAATTTGCTGTTTTTCTATCAGAGCAACTGCACCGCGCTTGTGGTCTGCAGCGTATTCTTTAGCGCTTATCTTAAAGGGATTCTTACGGATGATGTCATCCTCACAGGCCTGATCGAAAGCAAAGCTTACGACGCTCAGATACCGACCTACGGTACTGGATTTTTTACCATCACGGTATAACTGGATAATCCAGTTTTTGGCGTCTGATTTCTTAATGGATTTTACTGGGTGATAAAAATATCGTATCCTTGCAAAATCTTAAGGATATTTCGCTAGTTTTCCATCGTGGTCTCGCACAGACCGACTTTCAAATCAAGCGCCTGTTCAATCAGCTTGATAGCAGAAATATCACCGGCGTCATAATCGATGCCGTCGAATGAATCCCGTTGGATAAGGCTTTCCCACTCACGAAGTTCTTTCAAATCTCTGGAATAGATGGTTTTCCGCTTGCAGCGAATATCAGAATAGCGGTACATATAGATACCGTCTTTACGTTGACTCTCTCCTGTTTTTAAGATGCGACCTTTAGAATCTTTTCTTTTGGCCATCAAAACTCTCCTTTCTGCGGTAACAGGAAAGAGTCTGGATATGACATATATATTGTAGCGTATTGACCGCCTTTCTTATTGAAGAAAATGCGAACGAATAAAAAGTTGCCTTTTCTGCGATGTGTGGTATAATATAAGTAAATGAAAATCGGAGGAGATTGGGTTTATGTATTTTGCGCCGTTTATTGTACGTGCAGAACATGAACGGAAAGTTCCGGTCGTCATAGAGAGGGCAACAGCGGAGGACTTGAAAGCTACCGCCAAAGCCCCGAAATGGCAGACGGACTGGACTTCGGAATATCTTGCCGATGAAAAAATTGAGAAGTATTCTTTGAAAACGAAAGAAGGAAACTTGATTGCACTCGGTGCGTATCGGGTGATGGGGCGTAAGGCGTATGTGTACATCCTGTATCTGGAAAGTGCGCCTGCCAGCAACCCAACACTGACTGCCAAGCGGGAATACTACGGCATTGGCGAAGTGATGATTGCCTTTGGAATCAAGTTTTCGATTGACAGCGGATGCCGTGGCGATGTCCTGTTTGAAGCCAAGACACCGGAACTTGCCAGACACTATGAGAAAGATTTCCACGCCCGCCAGGTGGCGACGCTGAACAGCGGCGGCCCGCAGCGCTATATGCTGGCCGATGAAAACGCATGGAATCTCTTTGAAAAATTTCTTGCAGAGGAGGAACCGTAATGGAAAAGATGCTGGATGAACGCTATAAAATCGATGAACTGGCCGATGCGGCAGGTGGATATTTTGCGATGCCGTCGGCGGACGAGCTTGCCTACACCGAACTTCTGTTTGACGTCTGCGACCAATTTGGAATCCATTACTATTCTGCCGATAAGAAAGCGCGCGCATTTGTTGAAGAAGTGACGCGCGTGACGTGGGCAAAGCAACAAGAAGAAAAGACCGGAGTACAACAGAGTATCCGCCCTGCATTTACCGCGTAAAAGAGAATATGTATATGCCAGCCGGAAGGAATTTACTTCCGGCTGGTTTCTTTTTAGAGGCGTACTATAATGGAATATTGCTACTATTTTATCGCGTGCAATAGTATCTTGCCATGCACAGGAAGTCAAGTGAGTTGACTGAAAAGTAAAGTCCTTACCTTGCCGAAGGGACAGTTTGTTTTAAGATATTTATGGAGTTGAAGTCAAAAGGTTGATTTCCAAAGTAAAAGACAAGAAAGGAAGAAGGTGAAAAAATGGCGCAAATTCGTGATATTGGCAAGCGCACCGCCCTTTATGAAAGACTGTCGAAAGACGATGAACAGCAGGGCAAATCAAACTCGATATTGAACCAAAAGCAGTATCTCGAAGAATACGCCCATAAAAATGGATTTGTAAATATCCAGCACTTCACTGATGATGGGTATACAGGGCGAAATTTTGCTGGGGTTAGATAGCGATACTTTTTACATCTACCATGTTGCGGCGGTCATGGTTGACAACTTGCGTCGGCTCCTGCTCGGTATCAACCTGTCCGACAAAGCTATAATGGATTTCGATTTTCCGGGTGTTGGTTTCCCGGTCTAATTCATGTATCAAAATACGGTCGATAAACTCATGGACGTTTTCATAGGTCAATTCCTGTATGTCGCTGTATTTCCCGACAATCTGAATAAACCTTGATATATCCCTTTTTCGCTCGGTAACGGTTGCGATCTGCTGTTGTAACTCGTCTATCCTTGCGGCAAGGGATTTCTTTTCGTCCTCATAGCCGGAAGTTAGAAACACAAACCGTTCATCTGTCAGTCTGCCTAATGCGTTGTCCTCATACAGCTTGCGGAAAAGCGTGTCAAGTTCGGTCATACGCGCCTGTGCTTTGAAAAGTTCCTTTTGCTGCTGCGCTAATGCCTTTCTCGCTTCCATGTCGCCGTACTCGGTAGCTTTACAGATAAAGTCCTGTTCGTGTTCCTTAACATACCGCAAAACCCGCCGCATATCTTCCAGCACTAAATCAAGAAGTACGTTTTTGCGGATATAATGAGAGGTACACTCGCTGCCTGTCCTTGCCCTGTTGCGCCATGCGCCGCAAGAATAGGAAAACTTGCGCGGCTCGATATTTACGCCCTGTTGGTAATACATCTTATGTCTGCAACCAGCGCAAAACAGCAAGCCGGAAAAAATATCAATCTCCGCTGCTTTTGTCGGGCGGTGGCGGGTAGCAATCCGCTTTTGCGCAAGTTCAAAGGTTTCCTCGTCAACAAGCGGCTCATGGGTGTTTGGGAAGAAATAGCGTTGTTCTTCTTCGTTCTTCCGGGTCTTTTTCGACTTGTAGGATACCTTGTGAGTTTTCGCGGTTATGGTATGCCCTAAATATTCCTGCCTTGCTAATATGTCATAGAGCGTTTTGTCCGGCCAAGTATAGGGGGCGATCATTGCCCGCTGATACCGCGCCTGTCCTGTACGCTGATAGCGCAACGCTCCAATCGTCAAGACTTTGTTTTCCGCAAGCCATTTTTGGATTTCGCACATACGCACGCCGCTAACAAACATAGCGAAAACCTGTTTGACAATCGGCGCGGTTTCCGGGTCGGGTATAAGGTGGTGGCGGTTGTTCGGGTCTGGGATATAGCCGTATGGATATTCCCCGTTGACGCGCTCGCCTTTTTGCGCCTGTGCCTGTTTAACTGCGCGGATTTTCTTGCTTGTGTCGCGGGCGTAAAACTCGTTAAACCAGTTCCGCAAGGGGGTAAACTCGTTATCCTCCCGCGCTGTGTCAACTCCGTCGTTGATCGCGATATAGCGTACTCCGTTTTCGGGAAATACAATCTCTATGAGTTCGCCCGTTTTCAGATAGTTTCTGCCAAGACGGGAAAGGTCTTTGGTAATGACCGTCGCCACTCGTCCGGCTTCCACTTCCTGCAACATCGCTTGCAGCCCCTCGCGCTCAAAACTCACGCCGGAAAATCCGTCGTCCACAAAAAACTTTGTGTTCAAAAAATGGTGTTCGTCCGCATAGCGTTGAAGTATCATTTTTTGGTGCTGTATGCTTCCGCTTTCTCCGGCTTGCATATCCTCTTGACTTAAACGGCAGTAAAGGGCGGTGATTTTATTCGACTGTAACATTAGTCCTCCTTTCCGACAGCCGAATAAACAGGTATAATGTGTTGCTATCATTATACCATATCCCGCCGCCTAATGCACTACTCGGACGCTAAAAATCCCGGATTTCCGGGCTTTTTCTGCAAATCCTTTACAATGAGTTTCTCAATCTTTTTATGGATTGTATCGGTTGCCTTTTCACTCGGCAACGCTTGAACAAGATAGGTGATTTTCCCTATTTTGCGTTCGGTTGTAATTGTCTGTTTTTTATCCATTAGAAAAACCTCCTTTTCCTGTATGGATAAACTATATTCGTCAAAAGGCAAAAACGGGCGGTTGTTAGCTGCAACCTCACGGGAGTTTCACCCCGGCCCATGCTTATGGGTGCGCCGCGCAATACTTTGAGGGTGTTCAACGCGGGAGTATCATTGTGCCGCCTTGTATGTCGTCGCCCACAAGCTGCTAAACTTGTTTTACGGCGAGGTAGTTCTCGCTCGGCTTTCCCCGTACGGGGAAAAGCTGTCATGGCGTACCCGCCGACTGGCTCGGTACAGACGGAATGTACCCGTTTGCCTGTTATGCTGCGCACCAAAGGCCGCTTTCTTTGTCAAAGAACAATAGGCTTTGTCGGCCTGCAAAAGCACATCAACAGCGGATATGCTTTTGCGGAACGACAAATAGCCCATAACGGGAAGCGTGGAAAGGGGACACGCTCCCCGCATGGGCTAAAAGATTATCCTACATGAAAAGCAAGGGTGCGGGTAATAAGGCGCACTTGCAGCCTGTTACGCATTTCCTCGTCCACATAGGAATAGGTATTGCCCGCGTCGTCTTTCAGCGTGCGGGTACAAAGTTTCGCTATGTAACCCTCGTAGTGCTTCAAGATCGCGCACATGGCGGTTGTGTCGCCGTTTGCCGCTGCGGAAATGACAGGGAACGGCAACAGATTTTCAGACTTCCTAACGGTATTCATCATCTGCTTTTCCCTCCAAATACTGTTTGATTTTCGCAAGCGCGGATTTCCTGTGCCGGAAAACCGTCGTGCGTACAACATTCAGCAGTTCGCCAATTTCCGCGTCGCTCATATCCAAGAAGTAGGACAAAAGGATAATGTCGCGTTTCCTTTCGGGCAAAGCGTTAAGGGCTTCGGCAAGCAGTTCATTTTTGACGAGTACATCAAAGCCGGACACTTGAAAACGGAAATAATCGCTTTCGTATTCGTCCGTTGTGAAAAGCTGCGCGAGTTCGCTTTCGCTCAAATCCGAAAAAGTAACTTCGCGTGCTGCGCGTTTCGCAAGAGTGCGACGGTGGCTTTTCGCTTCGCCGACCAAAGTTTTCTTTGCTAATGCGTCGTACTGATGTTGTATTCTTTCCTTGTCGGAAGAAGATAGCTCCATAGAGTTCACCTCCTTCCCGCGTGGAGTAGAGGACGGGAGTTAAGGGCTTGTCCTCTCTGCCCCTTTCGCTCCGTACCCGTTCGGGAGATGGCTCTTGAGTGCGCTTTTCAGAAAAAAGTTGAAAAAAGCAAAATGCGCCCGTCCGCAAGACGCGGACGGGCGCAAAGGAAATGTAAGCAGTAGCTAAATGTATTGACAGTTCACATTCATAGCCGGAATATCCCGCTTGCGGAGCATAGCTTTTTTTGACCGCAAAGCATTAGGCGGGTTACAGTAAATAAAAATGGACACGGCGATACCTCCCCGATACCGCCGTATCCTTAAAAAAGGGCGACTTTAATACACTACCCGCAATCCATTCTATAATAGGGAACAGCGGCTTTTGCGCAATATTAAATAAAAAAGCCGATAACACATAGGTTTTTTGACCTAATGCGTTATCGGCTCTGCGTCTATGCGTCTGGCACTTTTAATCATTTTTTTTTGAATTTATTATATGTGTTAGCTAACTGTCCACAAGCCGCGTTAATCTCTCTGCCATGAGAAACTCTCATAGTAACTTCAAGTCCTGCTTGCTCTAATTGATGTTTGAATGCAACTATTTCCCGTTTCTGTGGTGCTTTAATTCTTGAATTGCTTGTTGGGTTGTATTGTAACACGTTAATCATAACTTTTTTGCCCCGAAACCATTTTGCAAGTTGTCTTACATCTGAGGGCCGGTCATTTATACCCGGTAAAAGCAAATACGCAAAGACAATTTTGCGATTATGCCTTTCAGAATAGGATAAGGCTTGCTTAACAACATCTTCAATAGCATATATGCGCATGTGAGGAATAATACGATTTCTTGCAGATTGTGTTGCTGCGTGTAAAGATATTGTCAACTGAATTTTAAGATGTTCCTCGCGCAATTTTTTTAATTGATCGACCGGACCAACTGTTGATATGGTAATGCCGTCGGTTGGAAAGTTGAGCCCATATCTATCTCGGAGAATATGGATTGCTTTTATCAAGTTGTCATAATTGAATAAAGGCTCTCCCATACCCATAAAAACGATACGGTTTACTTTTCGACGCAACAATATAATCTGTTGTACGATTTCTGACGATGTTAGATTACGAACAAAGCCATTTCGCCCGGACTCACAAAAAATACAACCAACAGGACAACCGACTTGTGTGCTCACGCAAACAGTTCCACCATCTCGCCGCTTGATAAAAACCGTTTCAATGTATTTGTTGTCTTTCAGTTCGTAAACATACTTTTCAGTATCACTGCTTTTGCAAATATTTTTTACCAACATTGATAGATTTTTTTTGCGTGGTAATTGCTTATATAATTCTTCATATAAGGCTTTTGCTTCATTCTCGCCAATAACTTCCGACATTTCTTTGTAAGTAAATCCGTATGGATCATTCCGTACTTCCGCAGGCGTATATTTAGGTAAACGTTTCATTTTTATATCCTTTCTTCTAAATAATAAAAGTTTGTTTTTCTGTATTTTTGATTACAATCTCTAATTTTTCTACATCAATGATATGCGTCAATTTGCATTTAGGGCAGAAAAGAGGAAAATCTTTTAATACAGTATTATGAAATACTTGAACTCTCGTCTTTCCGTTACAAATCGGACATTTTATCCAATATTTTTTAAGCATTATATTTCACTCGTCCTTTTTACACAAAAAAATGCAGGTCAATCCTCAACATGAGCATTGACCTGCATTTATAATGCACAGAGCAGTACAACAAAACTAAGGCATAGCTTGCACTATGTCTATACTATATCTATACGTCGTTAGTTTTTTGTATAGCATCCGCAAAATAAGCATGACAAAAAAGCCCATGTTGAAAATGGGAAAATCCTTTTTTTCAATGCTTATCTAATACGCATGCTATGCAACATAAACGCCGCCTCCTTTTACATAAATTTTATTTTATCAGAAAATCAGTCTACTGTCAATACACAACAGGAAGTATTTAACCTAATGATATGAATTGTGTGGACATATCCAAAAAGAAAGGTGAACTGTAAAATGTAACAGGGTGAATGAAAATGGCAAAAAGACCCGTACCATTGTACGACTTTAAGGCTTTCGGGGCAGCTATAAAAGCCGCGAGAAATGAATACGGCGAGAGCCGCAAAAAGGTAAGCGACGAGTTATATATTTCCCCGCGCTACCTTGCGAATATCGAGAACAAGGGACAACAGCCGAGTTTACAGGTATTCTATGACCTTGTAACCCGGTATCATATTTCGGTAGATCAATTTTTCTTCCCGAACAGCAATGCGGAGAAATCCACCGGGCGGCGGCAGCTTGACGCGCTGCTGGACGGTATGAGCGATAAAGGCATACGGATTGTAACCGCAACAGCAAGGGAGATAACGGAAGTCGAAAAAGCAGAGGATTAACCTCACAATATGAGAAATCGGGAGATTGCAGCGCATGGCGGCTGCAATCTTTTTTTGCGTCCAAAATCAAAGGAACGCGCAACAAATACCGCCTTTCGGTGGGGGTATGGAGTAGATAGCAAGCACAGCAAACGAGTACCCGTTTGCGGAAAATGCTTGTTGGGATAATCCCAAACCCTTATACCGAAAGGCGGTGCGGAAATGGAAAACCGAAAGAGAAATATACAGATGAAGTTTTACGTTACGGAAGAAGAAAAGCGGCTGATCGACGAGAAGATGAAGCAGCTTCCCATAAAGCAGTATGGGGCATACTTCCGTAAAATGGCGATAGACGGGTATATTCTTGTCGTTGACCGAAGCGACACAAAAGCATATATCCGGGAACTGCAAGCGGTGAGCCGGAACATCAACCAAATTGCAAAACGCGCCAATGCGACGGGGACGGTTTACAGGCAGGATATAGAGGACATTAAAAAGGCGGTGGACGAGATATGGCGGTTACAAAGACGCACCCTATTAAATCAACCTTAAAGGCTGCGATAGACTATATCTTAAATCCCGAAAAGACAGACGGGAAGCTGCTTGCGTCCTCTTTCGGCTGCGGGCTGGAAACCGCCGATATTGAGTTTGCATGGACGCGGGAAGCTGCCGGAGATCGCGGCACACATTTAGGGCGGCACTTGATACAATCCTTTGCGGTGGGAGAAACCACACCGGAAGAAGCGCACAAAATCGGCATGGAACTTGCCGGGGCGGTATTAGGCGGCAAGTATGAGTTTGTTTTGACAACTCACGTCGATAAAGACCATCTGCATAATCACTTGATTTTCAACGCGGTTAGCTTCGTTGACTACAAAAAGTACCATTCCAACAAGCAAAGCTATCACTTTATCCGGCGCACCAGCGACAGGATATGTAAAGAGCATGGGCTATCCGTCGTCGTACCGGGACAGGACAAGGGAAAAAGCTATGCAGAATACACCGCCGAAAAGCAAGGGACAAGCTACAAAGCAAAGCTGAAAACGGCGATAGATACTCTCATTCCCCAAGTGAAAGATTTTGACGAACTGCTGCGCCGCTTGCAGGAAATGGGGTATGAAATCAAACAGGGCAAATACATTTCCTTTCGCGCTGCCGGACAGGAACGGTTTACCCGCACAAAGACGCTCGGCGCGGCCTATACGGAAGAAGCGATAAAGGAGCGTATCAAGGGCGTGTATGTTGCCAAAACAAAAACGCTGCGGGAAGATAAGAAAATCCGGCTTGTCGTCGATCTTGAAAACAGTATCAAAGCCCAACAGTCGGCGGGCTATGAACGGTGGGCAAAAATCCATAATCTGAAACAGGCTGCTAAAAGCATGAACTTCCTAACCGAAAACAAGATTGAGTATTATAGCGAACTTGAAAGCAAAATCGCGGATATTATGACCGCCCATGACGCGGCGGCAAAGGCGGTTAAGGAAGTGGAACAGCGTATGTCTGATTTGTCGCTGCTTATCAAGCACACCACCACATACCGACAGTTAAAACCGATTTACGATGAATACCGAAAATCGCCGGACAAGGAAAAGTATCTGCGGGGGCATGAAAGCGAAATTATCCTGTTTGAAGCTGCGGCAAGGGCATTAAAGGAAATGCAGATAAAGAAGCTGCCCGATCTCGCCGCGCTGCGCAAGGAGTATAGAAGCTTAAACGACAGGAAAACCAAATTGTATGAAGATTATCGGCAAGCCAAGAAGCAAATGCAGGAATACGGCGTTGTCAAAAAGAACGTCGATAGTATTCTTTACCCGTCCCAAAGCAGGGCGCGGGAGCAGGAGCGATAAGGCGCAAAACATGGGGTGGCAAGTGGAATGTTAAGGGCTGAAAACGCCTGTGTTTCTGCGGCTTCCAGCGCATGAAAACGACATAGACGATAAAGTATATTCAAACCCGCAAAAACGGCTTTCTAATTGTCCACGCAAGGACAAAAAAAGAACAGGGGCGCGGTGCCGGAAATCGGCAACCGCGCCCCTGTTCTCTATGGGCTATTCCTCGTCGGTCAAGATAAACTCCCTTTCGGAAAACTCGCTGTCCGTCATGGCTTGCAGCTTGTTCACCGCTGCGGCGGCAAGCTGGCGCATATCCTCGTCCATGTAGGGCATGGCGGCAAGGATATTTTCAAGCGTTGTTTCCCGGCTGTCCTCGGCGTAGATCGCAACAATGTTTTCTTCCTCAATGGTAAAGCGGGTATTCATGCTATCAAACCTCCAAATCCTTTTTATGCTCTTTCTGTTTATCTTTCGGCTGCTGCGCCGCCTGTTTCTTGTATTCGTCCAGCTTCTTCAAAATGGACGGTTTTTTCTGCGGCTGTTCCCGTTTCTCGGCTTTTACCGCTTTTGCAAGGTCGGTAACGGAAATCGCTTCCCCCGCCTTTGCCCGCTGCTCAAAATCTGCAACGGTGGGCGTTTGCGGCGTATTGTTGATAAGCCCGTCAAAATTGTTGTCGTTCTGCTCTATGGTGTCCTCGACGTGCTTTAAGGGATTATCCCGCTGCGGCTGCTCGGCGGCTATGGCATAAGCCTGTGTGCCATTCCCCATAATGAGATACTTCCCGTCCTCCGACGCATGGTGAAAACCAAATCCCGCCGCTTCGATCTGTTCACGGCTCATATCGGTAATATGAAAATTGCCCCTCGGCGTTCTAACGGTTTCACCCGTCAAAAGGCTGTCGGGGGTCGCTTCCGGCTGCTGCTTTTCAAGCTGCCCGTCCTTGTAGGAATATCCTTGCGCCGCGATTGCTTCAAGGGTCTTGCCCGTAACGTCGCCATAAATCCGCTTGTCTGCGTCAACCAGCATTTGCAAAGTGTCTTGTACGGTGTCGGACAAGGCTTGCTGCTGTTCGGGCGGCAGCTTGTCAAATACGGGGGTCTGCTGCTCCTGCAAAAACTCCGGCACTTGCTGAAAACCGATACTGTCTACATAGTGGGCGGTGTCCTCGCCGTTCTGATGAAGCACAACAATGTCGGAAACGGAAAGGCTATGCCCCTTAAAGTCGGCGGGGTGGTCGATATTAAACCTTTCCCAAATGTCGCCCAGCGTCATATCCTTTGTAAGCGGTGCAGTATAGACGAGTTCATAATTTACCCGGTCAATGGTAAGTCCAGCCGCTTGCAGACGGTCATAAGGCTCAAAGCGCAAGTCCCTTGTTTCGTCCCCGCGCTTTAACTGATAAATGGAAAAGGTATCGCCCTGCTCCTGCTCGGCTTGCCGCTGCTGCTGCAACTCGGTAAAATGCCCCTCAATCTCGGTAATGAGTTCCTTTGCGGTGGTCTGTATTGTTTCAAGGGACGCTTTTAACTCGGTCATTTCCTTGCCGCTGCTCCAACCAGCCACATAGCCGAAAGAGTAATCGGAAGTATCAAGGCCGAAATGCTGGCAAACCGTATAAGCGACGCTTTCCGCTTCTACCTCGCAGGTATGGCGGTCAACGCGGTTTTGCTGCTCCGGCGGGGCGTTTAAGTCTACGTCGTGCAGCTTCGCATGGGCGATTTCGTGAATGGCGGTCTTTACCGCCTGTAATTCACTCACGCCCTCTTTGATTGCAATACGCTTGTCGGTCAAACTGAAATACCCATTTGCGCCGTTTGTGATCTGCTCAAATGCAATCGGGACGGGGGACGCTTTTTCAAGGGCGGCGAAAAAATCCTCGTACTGCTCCACATCGGCAAGCAGCGGTTTAACGGAAAGGTCGGGAAACTCCTTGCCCTCGGTCTGCGAAATATCAAAGACGGTTATAACCTTAAAGGCGGGGACGGTGATTTCCTTTTCTTCCTTTACCACTTTTCCCTCGCGGTCAAGCATGGGCTTTCTCGTTTCGGGGTCGATTTTATCAACCAGCTTTTTCACCTTGTAGGGCGCGGGGGCAAAGATTTTAATGCCTTTCTCGCCTTTCTTTACATGGCGGTCAAACTCCTTTTCCCATTGACGGAAGCCCATTACCAAATTGCCGCCCTGCATAGCAATTAGGATAGTGTTATTCAAACTATAATCATGGAACTTTGACATAGCGGTTAGAAACTCTTTGTAGCGGTCGCTGTCAAAAATCGCCTGTACGCCCTGTTCCAAACGCGCGGTGATCTCCTTTACCTTTTCGGCGGGCTTTTCGGAAGTAAGGATAATGGGGACGACGGGGCGGGGCTGCTGCGGCTCTGCGGCCTGTGCGGCTGCTTGCTGCGTTTCGGCTGCGTCCATATAGGCTTTGTCCTGTTCGCCGCGCTCCGGCTGCGGGTAACTCATAATGCGGTATTCTTCCGGCACTTCGCGCCCCTCAAACTGCCGTTCCCACTCGTCGCCGCTTTCCACGATATAGCCGTACTCGGTAAAGGCCGGTGATAAGTTCCTTTGTGCTGCCCTCCATATCGGAAGTGATATATTTGCTGTCGGTGCGGGGATAGGTCAAAAGCCGTTTTTCATAAAGGGCTTGCGCATAGTCAAGGGTCTGTTTCGCCGTAAACCCATACAAACGGTTTGCTTCCCGCTGCAAGGCGGTGAGGTCAAACAGTTTCGGCGGGGCTGCGGTCTTTTTCTCTTTTTTAAGGGAAGTACAAACGGCCTGCGATTTCTCGCAAGCCGCTTTCATCTGCCGCGCCGCCGCTTCGTCGTCCTGCCTTTCGGAAAGGGCGGCAACGCCGCCAACGTCCAGCCGGACGACATGATATTTCTCTTTCTTAAAGCTGCTGATTGCATAGTCGCGGTTTACCAGCATAGCAAGGGTGGGCGTTTGCACTCTGCCGACATTCAATGTTTTATGGTAGAGGATAGAGAAAAGGCGGGTCGCGTTAATGCCAATGAGCCAATCGGCCTTTGCCTCTTTGAGCGTCATGTAGTCCATATTCGCACCTCCGACAACATTTCTTATTATATTTCATCAGCTCGAAGAACGCAAGGCAGGAAATGTGAATAGATGTTGAATACGCTGCTATCGAAGAAGGATTTCTTTGATAGCTTTTTTTAATTCATCACTTGACATTGTGGCAAAGAACTTATGAGCCGGGATGAACTGGCGGTGCTGGATGGCGGCAAGTGCATCCTGCAACTGCGGGGTGTGCGCTCGTTTTTGAGCGACAAGTACGACCTGACCCAGCACCCGAACTATAAGTACACCTCCGATTATGACCCCAAGAACGCCCTCGATATCGAGAAGTTCTTGAACCGAAAAGAAAAAATCCACCCGAATGATACCTTCATCATGGTGGATGCCGATTCACTCCCGCCCGCCTGATAAGACGAGCGGTTATTTTTTACCCATTGACCCAACAGGTACACCGGAAAATCAGCCTTCGCCGTGGTTTTCGGCTTTTTGCAAACGGATTTCAGGTGTGTGCAGGGTCACTTTTTCAAAACAAAGGAGATTTTTCTATGGAATTCTTTAACAGCGCAGTGGACGTTCTGAAGACTCTGGTTGTGGCATTGGGTGCCGGTCTGGGCGTGTGGGGTGCCGTCAACCTGATGGAGGGTTACGGCGGCGATAACCCCTCCGCAAAAAGTCAGGGTATGAAGCAGTTCATGGCTAATTAGTTGGAACAAAAAACGAAAGGAAAAGCACAATCCAGACGGTATCAGCGGCAGGCTACAAGAATAAATTGTGATTTCACAAGATTGGTGCTATAA